>Ga0209190_1000475_pt1 | contig 29280 bp, 42 predicted proteins | sample M_140205_XF_Meta_FD_187315 | JGI IMG/M metagenome (GOLD analysis project Ga0209190, IMG submission 187315) | Freshwater microbial communities from Lake Montjoie, Canada to study carbon cycling - M_140205_XF_MetaG (SPAdes) (version 2) | ecosystem: Environmental > Aquatic > Freshwater > Lake...
CCAAAAATTTTCATTAAAAAGAAAGTTAATAAATTTTCCTTCCTTATCAAATTGTACTGCTGCCGTAGGGATTGAATCAGTAAAACTAGGTTTACCAATTTCTACTATTTTGTAGAAAACGCTATGGTGACAAGCAAGCTTTTCTTTAATGCGCTCCCAATCTGAATTAATATTCATTTTTAATTCCTTCCATTGCGTCAATGATTTCCAAACTTTCACACTTCTTCTTAAAAACTAGGTTCTGAGTAACCTTAACAGCAAACATTTTATTCAGTTTTACATAACATTTATTCCATGCGTTTACCAATAAATCTAAATTGTATTGCTTTATAGTTGCTTCCCATTTTTCAATCACAAAATCTACAATAAATGCTATTGTCTTTTCACAAACAACAATATCTGGATCATCTGGTAAATTTTGCAAAACAATTTTCATTCTATCGTTTTTGTTACAATTTTCTATTCGATCCATATAGTCAGCGTTTGACAAAAACTCAGTAAGATCATTAGTGACAGTTTTATTTATACTCAAATCTTCTACACTATTAGCAGCATAATATGATCTTATTTTCATCAATGCCTTGGGATTAGAACCAGCAGTTAATATCTGCTCAATCACATTCTTAAACTCTTGATTATTATCTTTATTCTTTAAGATATAATCAGATATTTTTAGTTTTTCATCAGCTATCAATAAAGATAATTTTTCCTTTTTCAAAAGAGGAATGAAAAATTTCATATAGTTATCATTAAGATTAATTATCTTGATGGCTGAATTGTAATTGTTTTCAACATTTAAAAACAATTTTGCTTCTTTTGCATTTTTTGTTTCATACAATTTAGATAATTTCTTATCAATTGGTCCATTGCTAATATCTTGTCTAAGTTTGCCAATGTTGCTATCCTTCGGAAGTATATCTTCTAAAGGAATACCTTTACTCATAAAGTTTAATGCGTAATCAAGTCTTCTAGGAGATATCTGTTTTTTAATATTTTCTGGTAGATCATTCCACCAATTAATACTAGCAGCAGCTATATCATTTCCGTATTTATTGCTAAAGTATTCCATATCGCAAGCATACGGAACAATGATTTGATTGGCATGAAAACGATCTTTGTGGGCTGGATCTAGCCTTTCAACATCATATGTATTCTGTTCATCTTCTGGATTGATAGCTGCCCAAACTACTTTTAGATTAGGAAACTTTCTTCCATTGATTGATTTAAATTGACATAATTCAAGTAAGGCATTCCTGATCTTGCTAGGAGATCTGTTGAATTCATCAACAAAGATAGCTTGTATTTTACCTTCATCAACAAATGCTTTCGGAGGTATAATTTCAATACATTTTTTGCCGTTATATTCGACTTCTTTTGGTATTCCGATAAAGTCAACCCATGGATCAAGCGTACTTCCAGAAAAGTAAAGCCATGATTCGTTTAATACTAATCCGCTTTCTTCAAACACTTGCTTGACAATAGATGTTTTACCAACACCATGTTCTCCAGTAAGAAGAACATTCATTTCACAATCGTAGTGCTTCTTTAACTTTTCAACCAAATTCATAGCATCCTCCTTGCTTGGATGATGCTACAATAAAAAAATTTTACAGGCTTGTCAAGTGAAGATTTGTAAATTCATGCGGTCAGAAATAAATACATTTTCGCCCATTTCCATCGTGAACCAAATATTGTAAATACCTATTTCTAAATCAGTTGTGTTAAGCATATAGTAAGCGTAATTCTTTTCTCTATAATCAGTCGGAACATTATCAAGAACTAATCTTAAATCCTGTTCAGCAGGAACACAATCCCCACAATTTAATTCCATGCTAATTTTTACATTTGAATTAACAATCAAATTTTCATAATATCGCCCAAGATCTGTTCCCCTTGGGACATTAGGCGTAATCTGGCAGATAATATATTGCTTTGAACCTTTTCTGAAACGATTGGGACGAAACACGAAACTAAAATCATAAACAACTGGAATTGGAGTCGTGTACCAAAGATCTGCATAAAGATTAAATGTATTGATAACTTGGCTTACACCTTCATTTGACATAAAGGTAATATACCAAACATCAACATACTTTCCAATTGTATAAAGAGGATACTCAGCCACAGGATCAATATAGTACTTACCTGTGTCGTCCTGTTTTACATCGTTAGAACCAATTGTCTGAACAAGAGTCCCCTGAGACAAATCGTTAATCGAACTATTATCTGGAATTTTATAAATTTCTACTTTTTCAATAGATTGCACATTTGAAAAACTATTTTGGTTATATATGAATAGCCTTAATATGACTTTGTCATCAGGAACAGGATTTTGATATCTTTCTTTAGTAGCCATTGTTACCTCTATTTAGACCTTACCTTTTTTTCTTAAATTCCTTTTCTTGTTCTTCTCTTTCCTTTTGCTTCTGTTCAATGAACTTTTCAACAAGATATCTTCTTTCTGCAATTGTAAATTGCATAAAGTCTTGTTTGTTGACATGCAGATGATAAAGAAAGAAAAATATCTCATCCATCAACGCTTGCCATAACTTCAGGCTTGGACTTAGTTCGCCTTCTTGTTCTTTGGGAAGAAAAAACCCGAATCAAGTGGCAAATCAATTTCAAATTCTTCGTTAGAATATGGAGACAAGATTGCAATCTTTGTCTGCATGCCAAAAGGAGGTTCATTTATCAAGTTTCTAATGTAATTTACATCTTGAATAGGTAGATTCCTAATCAAAACCTTAAGCTCTTCTTTGTCAGAAATATTTTCAATATTATTGATAAGCTGAGCAGTCCTGTAAGTAAGAGTGTCATCCGTTGCACTGTCACTAAACGCCTTGAGCTTTCTTTCTCTATATTCTTGGATTTCAGTCTCATCTTTACCTTTTCCAAGCCTATAACTGAATTTCAAGCCACTCTTTGGCAATACACCAGAAAGATTAGCTGGACCATAATTGTCTGGACAACGATCAATTACTAATCCATCAAGATCAACAATTGTGCTAAATTGTTTGTCAGTGTCAGGGCAACGAACTTGAACTTCATAATCAGTGCCGTAACTAATACCACGAAGGTAGATTAACAAGAATGTTCTGTCTTGTGAAAGAAGATTTTCAGGCTTAATATTTTCTCGAATACATTTGCTGAAAATCATATTTACAGCAGTACCCTTTTTAACGAATCGAGGAGTAGCAAGAATCTGTTCTTCTTCTCCTGTCATAGGACGAATGTTGATGACACCATTTGTAGGACCATCTGTGCCATCATAAAATTTACCTTTACTTGGCAACATAACTTCTTCGTAATGAGCACTATGTTGCTTCAATGTGTTAAGAATTGCGCTTAATTCTGTATTTCCATTCATCATAACCATAGCAGTAGCGGCATCCATGGGTGCCCTTACTGGTGGTTGATTCATTCCAGCTATATCACCAGCCATTTGTGCTCTAAACTGTGGAGGAATATTACCAGTTATGCCGGGATGCAAACCATTACCAAACTCTGAATTAGACTGTTGTCGCAAAGGATGATTTTCTGGAAGTTCAATTTGAGGTTCATTGAAAGAATTGTTAACAGGTCGTTGTGGTCTAAAAATCTCATCAGCCATTTTATTTTCCCCTTTTATACGCAAATCGTATTTTTAATTTAGTGTAATTCATTTAAAACTATATTATTGCAGGAGATTTTTTATGATACAAATTGGTTTTCACAATGTTGCTGAATTAATTTTTCAAAACAATTTAGTAAAAAACTCACTGCCAAAATACAAACATCTTTTCGATTCATGGGAATTAGCACAAAAAATTCCACAAATGAGAAGTTTAGGCATAAGATCTGTTCTAGATTTTATTAATACCATCACAGAAAAAGATATTGAAACAATATCAGAAATATTTAAATTTCCAATTGAAATAATGAAAATTGAACTTAATCCATATAAAAATGTTACTGGAAATATTCAAGATTTTGAATTACAGCTTCCTCTTAATAGTAATATACAAGATATGTGCCTTCACAGAAAAGGCGATAAAATATCAGTTCTTATAACAACGGGGTAATCATGTTTGATGTCATTCTTTGGGTTTTTGGTTCTATTGGCATGACTAATATTATCGTTGAATCAGACATTGGCAGAGCATTTAAGGATAAAATTAAACCTTATATTTCAACCTTTATAATGAAAGGTCTTAATTGCTACCAATGCACAGGTTTTTGGGCAGGAGTTTTCACCACAAGCCTTATGTACGTTTTTAACGAATGGGATTGGCATAAGCTTCCTTTAATCTTCCTTGGAGGATGTGCAACAAGTTTCTTCGCAACTTTCTTTGCATTTCTGCAAACTTACTTGGAAGCTAATAGTATTATTTCGGAGTAACATGCATATCATTTGCGACAATTGTAACAAAAAGTATTTTGAAAAAGATCTTGAAAAATTGGTAAAAATTTCAAGATCAGAAATACAAAACATCGTTACTAAGAAGGAAACAGATAAGGAGAAATTTGTTAAACAAAATACTCTTTATAAATGTATAAGCTGTGGTTATGCTTTAAGGGGAAGTAAAAATGAGCGATCAAGATCAGAAACAATCTAAAAGCTATGTAAGTTTGATGGACATCAAATCAGCTATGAAAGATGAAGACTTTCGTAGCAAACTTCCTGAATCATTAGCTCCAGAAATTCAAAAATTCATCAACAATCCTAGCTGCTCTTGCAATGTTCCACTCTATAAAAAGATTATTAAAGAAGCAAAAGAACAAGTACTTGCTTACTTCCCCGGCAAAGACGTTATGACTCAAGAAGAAGAAATCGAACGCCTTTCTAAAAACAATTGGCGTGTCATTAACTGCTCAATTGGGGACGTAGAAAAAGAAATGAAAAAACTTCCTAACGGACGTAAACAAATTGCTATGGCTCGATACGAAGATCAAGTAACCATTATCGTCAATGATCTTGATGTTACTTTCTAATTAAATCATAGTATCATATCGAGATATGATGCCTTCTATATTAGCCAACATATTCTCAGGATGACTTTTGTGCATTCTGGGAATCATTGGCATAAAATCGTATATGTTTCTGTGCTGAGCTATTTTTATTGCACTCTCATAACATACCTTTGCATCCATAAATAAATTTAATTCATATAAATAATCACCCCACAAACTAACAAGTTCAGCAAATAACGGATACTTATCCATCATCAAACGAATCATTTCTACCAATTCATCATCATGCTTTCTTTGTTTTAATTTCTCAAAAAAATACTGATAAATCAAAAATATTTCATTTAAATCTGGTTCATTAACAAAAATATATTCTTCCAACTTGTTCAAAAAATTATCACTAGAATACAAATTACACCAAATTTCATCAAACCTTTTTATGTTTCTAAAAGAACTTTTTATGAAAATCTTAGAAACTTCAGGTGACTTTGTATTACTCCTTCTTACCTTTATAATCCATTTGTCAACAACTAAATTGTAATGTGACTTAAAAGCCTCTTCTTCATCCCAAAATAATATCTCTTCATCAGGATGTAAAATAAAAAATGATTCATTTTTATAAAACAACTCTAATTCTTGAAAGAAATTTTTCTTACTTTTAAGAAAATTTAAAGATTTTAACTTTGAATCAAAAGTAAAAAATGTTTTATTTGCTATATCAGCAAATTTAATAAGACATTTTTCTTTATCTTCTAAAGAATCAATTATTATTGCACAATTTATTTTCATAGAGTCACACTATATTTCTAATATGAGTAATCATTATCTTGATAATAAATACCTTGAAAAAAATATTATTGATTTCCAACAAGCAAAAAAATATAAAAGAAAATATGACCTTATTCGACAAGATTACGAAGAACATAAAAAAAACACTGAAAAAATAACATTAAAGCTAGATGAAGATAAAATAACACAAAATGATAAAATACTTAAACAAAGTCAAGACAATCTAGCAAAAGAATTCTTCACACTAGCAGAAAACATTGTCAGATTTAGAAATTTTCAAAAAATAGATTATGATGACGCTGTCCAAGAAGGTGTCTTTATTTGTTTCTCTAAAATCGAACGATTTGATCCCACCCGTGGAAGCAAAGCATTCAACTTCTTGACAACATGCCTAATTCATCATCTACGACAAATATACAGATCTAATAAAAACTTCGAAGAACTTAAGAAAAGATATCAAGAATTTTATTACACAAAAATTAGTAAAGAAATTCCTATCAAAAGACTTTGATTTTAATTTAGATTTGTGTATATTATAATTTAACTTACTAATCTACTTATAGTAATAGGAGATTTGCATGAAGAACAAATTTTTGGAAGGTGTCGAAAACACAGAACTTCTTCATATACTTGAAAATAGCTACCTCAAAGAAAAAATTAATCTATTACTGTCAAACGAAAATTTAGTATACACAAAAAAAGGCAGACTAAATAAGTCGGGCGCTTGTCGTATCCTCAGTATGAAAAACAAAGAACTAGACACTTTCCTCGAAGAATGCCGCAAAATTCTTGAAGTCGATCAATTCTTGGAACCAGAAGAATACCAAAACTTACAAGAAGATAACGAATAATTTTTTATAAACTATTCCACAATTAAATAGGAGGCTCAAGCTCGTTGGGAATAATAAAGCCCGGAACAGATCCAATTGCATCTGGTTCATTTTCTGGGAACATAAGACTGGAAGCAAGACCTATTACTTCTTTTGTACATTTTTCCCAATAAGCTCTATCATATCTTAATGTCATCGTAACTTTCATAGCATTGTTTTGTCCCATATCAACTTCACCAAAATCAATATCAGTAGGAAAAGCATTCATGTATGTCCATGCTTCCATAGCATAACCACAACCATCTAACATAAATATTTTAACATTTCTTTTGAAATTACTATACAATGAACCATAAAAGTTCATTTTTATATCTCCACCCTCATTTCTAATATTATAAATTTTAGTAATCCACTCCCATGCAGGATTGGTTTCAGCTACATCGTAAAGCGTTACTGTAATTGGATTCCATTCAGGTCTATCAGCAAACCAAATTGTTTCCGCTAAATGAGGAATATCAAATTCTTTAAACTTCAGTTTAGGTCTAGCAGACTTTTCTTCTATTAAAACATCCGTCAAGAAACGAAGACTACCAACAGCACCCCTATGAGTGATGTCCGGTATATACATCAAAAAACGGTTTTGCCTCTTGAAAACAACAGATGAGGCAAAACCGATTCCCATATTAGGCATAATTCAATCCTATTATCAATACGTTCCAGTTGCTGGAACATTAACATTACCTGTACATACAGGCTTGGTGCATTGCTCAGCAGCAATTGGATTGCAATGACTTTGATAAGTTGCAAATGAATATCGAAGATTTACAGAAATTTCACATTCTCCAGACTCAGAATAACTAAGATCACCAAAATCCATCTTAGTGGGCCAACAGTTAACTAAGTTCCACTGTTCTAAAGCATATCCGCAACCGTCTAAAAGCAAGAGTTTACCAAGTCCTGCATAACCTTGACCATCAGCAGTATAAGCATAACTTCTCTGTGTTGCAGAAATCTGAGTTGGCGCTCCGTTTGCAGGAGCATTAAAGTTATAAACTCTGTTAACCCATCTGAGCAAATTGCTTACAGTTGCATCACCCTGAACAGCAACATCATAGTAAGTAAAATCAAGAGCTTCAAATGTTGCTTTACCGGGAATCCAAGTTTTTCCGTTCAAGAAATTGATTTCTGTGCCGTCATCAACTGTGATACTTGGTCTTTTCGCAGTTTTAACATATTTTCCAGATACGTTAAAACTGGGATCACCACCGATGTTTTCTACAGAAAACACCCATCTATATTTACGTTTGAAAGCCACATTATTAAGTGGACCTATTCCCATGTTATTTGCTGTAATAGCCATTAAAATCCTCCCTTTATATCAATTAATATTTTGTTATGCTAAAGTCCTTACTAGGTTAAATTCGATGAATATGAATTCGATAGCGTAGACTGGAACAATTCCAATTCTTGCTCTCAATTCGTTTCTTGCAATTACATCTGATGTGTTTAATTCTTCGTCACATTTGATTGAATAGCTTTGTGCGCCAGAGTTTGCAACAAGATCAGACAAGATCTGAGAACATTTTGTTACAAATGTTGACCTTGTTGCTGCTGTGTTTGGCTCAAAGAGGAAGCTCTTAGCAGCATTTTTAATTGTTTTTTCGACATAGAATAACATTCTGCGAACATTTACTCTATCGAGAGCAGTCGGTGTTCTCTGAAGAGTTTTCTGACCCCAGATTACAAATCCAGTAATGTCTGGATAGGTAATAATTGGATTGATAGCATTATTGTTACCATACATCAAATCACGTTCAGCCAAGGTTGGTCTGCTGAATACATTGTTGATATTTGGCACAACACCTCTGTTCAAGCCTGCTGGAGCAAACCAAGGACCAGATTGTGCGTCACTTTGGCAGTATGCAGCTAATACTGAACCTGAAGGAGGAACCCAAACAGGAATATTATTGAACACATCGGTTTGTTCAACCCAAGGATAATACAAAGCAGCAAAGTCTGTATCGAGTCTAGCTGAATTTAATGGATGAACACCATTTTGCCAGTTAATGATTTCATTGACAGTTAGTCCAAATGGAGGATCAATAATAGCAAGACAATCTTGACGATATGTTTCACAGAGATCAATTAAAGCTCTTACAACTGCTGTTGAGCTTCTTCCCGGCGTAGCAACCAAATCAATATCAATTTGTTCTGGTTCAGATAATGTGTAAAGACCAGTTCCAGCAGTTGCATTGCCAATAACAAGGTCATCCTGATTATCAGGATCGATTGGAATTCCATCAGTACCACCGCTTAGAAACAATCCAGTTACACCTGTATTTGCAGGAGGAGCTGGTACTGAAGTATTGTCGGTAACTCTGATGAAGCTGCTAACAGTATTAATATAAGATTCAACATAGAAAGAAGATAGTTCATTCTTGGTCAAATTGCCCCAAGCTTCAACTTGCTGTCCATTATTGTATACTTGTATTTGGAAAGTGCCATCATAAGGATTAGTTGTGATGACAATAGCAGTTTTGTTTCCTTCAATTCCGGGACTGTCAGCGTATACTGTGAAGCTGATATCACTTGAAGTGTTGGAGCTACCAGTTACTTTTCCACCTTCGTCAGTATTACCATCGCCAGTAACTCTGGGAGGAGATGTGCCAGTAGCTGTAGTATTACTTAGACCAAAAACAACATCCAATGTACTTGCTGTTTTAACAACTAATCTGCTACCAACACCATAAGTCATTGTATTAAGAATGATGTGGTCAGATCCATCGGTGCTGGCTTCAAATCCACCGGGGAAACCAATGGATGATATTTGTGTTTGGATTTCTGTCAAAACTTGATTAGTTGTCCAAGAAGAACCAGCGAGTGCTGACAAGTCGATTACCTGAACAACATCATCGATATTTACGTTTCCTGTGCCGCTAATAACAACTTGGAGTGCATTAGCAAGATAATCTGCGCTAATTCCACTGAAGTTCCAAGTGCCAGCTGATGTATAAATATCATCAGGATAGTTTGTATTAGTTCCTGTGAGGATAGCTTGTGTCATATCTGTACCAAGACCAACGATGCTTGATACACCGCCATAAATGGAATCTTGATATGAAACTAATTCGATTGAAGAAGTGCTTCCGAAAGCCCAAACAGATCTTAGACCTAATGTGTCACTGCTTGTTTTATAGAATTCGATACCATCAATTTCTTTATTTAGACCAAGATTTAAGGCTAAAACAAGTTCGTCTATGGTATATGTGTCTGCGTCAATGGTAAGAATCTTGCTTGCAAGAACTCCGTTTAATTTCCAGCTGAAGTAGCTATCAACTGCAAATACATAAGGACCAGTAACACTGCCAATGATATCAACTACACCACCAGTTGCAGGAACATCAGCAGAAGCTGATGTCGCTTGTGTGCTACTGGTTGGATCTGTGTCTGCAACTCTTGTAATAATGAGTTCGCTTGAAACTCTAAGAATTTGTTGAGCAGCATAAATCAAATAAGGATCACTGGTGTCAGGATGTGGATTACCAAATTTGGTAACAAGATCTGTCAAACTAGTAACACTAGTTGGTGTATTAATTGGACCCTTGCTTGCAAATCCTACTAAACCTATCTTGTGGAAAGTTGTAGAAGGACTAACAAAAGTCAAGTCATTTTCTGTGATTCTCACAGAAGGACTGATTGTGTTGCTTGCAGGAAAGCCTCGTAAAGTTGCCATTTTACTTTTCTCCCTCAGTCAAAATATTATTTTGTACATATCTAGTCTTAATAAGACCCATTTTTTCTACTCTTTCTATATATGCAGTAGACCTTTCATCTTCTAAATTATAAATATTTTTTTTAGAACCAATTCCCGGAATGTTCAATGTTGTAAAAGAATTTACTTTTTTTCTACTCTTGATAACAAGCTGAACTGGGTGCTTACAAACATTTGTAATTTCTATCATAATGTGGGTGCCATCTCCTCAATTTTGGCTAAAACTTCAGTAATTGTTGATTCTTCTATTGAGTTTACTAGATCTGCTTTTACAACCTTGATTACTGAATCGTATATCTTTGCTGGCATAGGTACAAAAGTTTCTGCTGTAAGTCCAAACTGAAATTTTATTACCCTTATTGCTGCGTCTCCCGGTTGTGTTTCAAGATTACTAGCGATAGAATCTAATTTAACAATTACTTCTTGTAATACGCCTCTTACTTTTATGTACGCTACCAAGCTAAATTTTGTAACTATTTGTTCAAGTATTTGGTTCATATCTTCTAATTGCATTGTCCAAGCATACATCGTATAAGAAATATTAATTGGAATTCCTCTAGCAACACCAAACAATGTTTCTTTATTTGCAAATTTATTTTCTTTTGTTGGTTCAAATCCATTGTATGCTTGCACATAGCTTAATGCTTGATGGTATGTGTATCTTTTGGAATCAAATTCATACCCAGTTGCACTAATTGCAAGCATTGGTAATTTGATTCTATCAACTACAAGTGTTTCGTCTTTTCTTACATTTTGTTGTAAGATTGCAGCCACTGCTCTTTCTTGAGTTGCCCAGATTATTGGAATTTGATGTGCTTTTCCATCTTCATCAATTACAACAATATTTCTGAATAAGTCTATTACGCCTTCATCAGTTCCTCTGAGTGACTTGGAATATCTGTAAATTGTGTCTTCGTTTAATCCGCTTGCTGGTTCGTTGACAATTTTGCCTGCTTGCATTGGATCACAGTTATTAGCTGCGCCATTGCCGAGATTGTTGACAAAATTATCTCTTAACCAATCAGCTGCACCATTATCTCCGACATTATTTTGATTGTCAGGTTGCATGTGACAATCCATACCCGGAGGTGGATCTTGATTATTTGACCGTCCAAGCAAACTTGGATCTGGGCAAGGATTTATTTGTTTTTCGTATTGGTTTGGATTTGGACCTATAGGTAACATGAAATTATTTAGTATTATTTGTTCGAATTTCACTGTAATATATTATGGAAAAGAAAACCAAAGTGCTTTATAGAACTTATGGCACCAGTATTGGTCCCCGTAAGATCAAGATTGAAATTCCCGGTTTTGCTGGTGAATCAAACGACCATGCAAATGGAAGTAAAGCTCAACCTTTCCATTGTTTGCCATTTGTAGACGGAAGCACATATGGTCTTGAATTAATATATCATTTTGAAACAACAACTATTGTCAGAAACGTAAAAGGTAAATTAATATTTGATGGGGATTGGTCTAAAGAAAAATTAAATGTAAAGTATTCGACAATTCCACCGTTTGGTACATTTGCAGAAGGACATTATGGATTCACATCAAGTCTTGATATTATGCCGCCACCGGGACATATTATCAGAGTAGAACCACATCCTAGCTTTTATACAGATCCAACTTGGTCAACACCATGTGCTGTTCCCGGTCATATCCAGTCAGAATTTTGGAGTAGTATTTTCTTTGTTGTATTCAAAGCTCCTCTTGAAGGACAGCAGCAAATATTCCAAAAAGGCAAACCTTATGCACAAATTTTCATTTTACCTAAAAAAGCAACTTATGAAATTGAGGAAATGCCTCTTGATGTTCGGAAGAAAAGAGAAAAAAGAAATGATATTGTTTTCAACAATAGAAGAAAAGTTGCTAAACACAACTGGAGAGATAATTTAAATCAAGAGTTTGATGACAAGTACAAACAACTTAAGATGATATTTGAGAAAAAAGGCATTGATGGCGTTGATGCATTCTTAGAAAAAATTGCATGTCCTGTTGTTAAAGGCAAACTACGTTACAAATTAGTCAACTACAGCAAACTCAATAAGAAAAAACAAAAATAATTTTATTTTACAAATGCAAGTAAACATTGCAATAGCTACAAATATAAACTTTTATAAAAATACAATTCCTATTATTGTCAAATCTTTGATTGATGCAGGAATAGACAAAGAATATATATTCATTTTCAATGGTGGGTTTGACAAAAGAGAAGAAATTGTTGAAAATGAAATAAAAACAATTTTTTTAGATCATAATTCTTTTGAATATGCGCCGCTTATTGATATAGCAGAAAATAAATTAGAATCTGATTATTGGTTTTTAATTCATGATACTTGTAAAGTTGGACCAAATTTCAAAAATATTTTGTGTTCTGTTGCATGTTATAATCCAATAAAAGTTGCTTTAAAAACATCTCCATCAATGTCTATTGGATTGTATAAATATGATTACATATTAAAATATTACGATAAATTAATAAAAATCAAAAATAAAGATTATTCTTTAGAAGGTTTACAAAAGTGGAAACAATGGGGAATTGCTTCGGAAGATTATTTATTATGGAAACATGAACCTGAAAATACAACTTTATTTAATCCAGATAATTCTTTCACGAAAATCAAACAAGAAAATTGGTATGGTCAGTCAACAGTAAGAATTGTTGAGTATTATCCCCAATTGGACTTATATAAAAATAAATCCAATTGGTTTCCTAAATCTTGGATGGAATTAAATCTTTAAAATAAAGTTATTTGAATAAATAAATATTATGAAAACATTTTTTGATTGGATGGCAAGTTCTAAATATTACACTGAAGATACAAGAACAGGCATGCCTGTTGCTCCTAATCAGCAACAAACAACTGGTTTCCCAGATAATCGTGACACAAGTGTAAGAAGAGCAGCACCAAGCAAGCCACAAGCCAACAATCAAATGAATGTAAGCAAAGAATTCCAACAAAGATGGTCTGCAAATCTTCCGTTAATAGTACAATCACTTAAACAAGCTGATCAATCGATTCAGAATATAAGTCCCAATGACCAGTCAGCCGCCAATGGTATCAGCAATATTTCAAAAAACTTAGATGATGTCGCAAAGAATTTTTTAACATACAAAAATCATACTGTTCAAACTTTTGCTAAGTTAAGAAATATGTTGAACCAAAAAACACAAGAACTAAAAAATTCGCCGCCGCCTGTTGATCGTATGAGTGATCCCGCCTACAGTAGAGAGGCGGGAAAGGTCAGATAAAAAATAAATTTTTAAATTATACGCCGCCGTAGCCGCCGCCCATACCAGTGCCGCCCATGCCGCCACCTTGACCGCCACCACCCATACCGGCTCCCATACCGCCGCCGCCCATGCCGCCGCCAAAGCCACCTGCCATGTTGCCTGCACCCATTCCACCTTGTCCACCACCTTGATCGCCTTGTTCTCCACTCATGTCGGCTGATCCACCCATAGCACCACTCATGTCAGGTGCGCCAGTGTCGCCTTTCTTTTTATTTTCGCCTTCTCCATCTTCATCTTCGCCTTCGTCTTCGTCACCTTCCTCATCCTCATCGCCAGAAACGCTGCCAATTAGGTCTTCAAGTTGCTTGACAAGATCTTCAATTTGCTGACCTTTGTCTTCATCTTGTGACTTGTAGTTTTCAAGTTGATCTTTAATAGTTTCAATAGCTGATTTTACTGTATCTTCATCTGCTCCACCTTCACTTGGTGAAACATTTGCATCATCTGTATCAGCTGGAGCAGATCCCATTTGATCATTACCCCCACCCATTTGATTTTGTTGACCTTGTGCATTACCAGAAAAATTAGGCTGACCCATTCCTTGACCGCCGCCCATATTGCCGGGAGGTGCCATTCCACCGCCCATATTACCACCCATGTTGCCGCCCATGTTACCGGGAGGTGCCATTCCACCGCCCATATTGCCGCCCATGTTACCGGGAGGTGCCATGCCGCCGCCCATGCCTTGTTCTTGAAGAATGCGATACATTTCATAAAAAGTCTTCATATGTGCTCCTAGACAATTTTAAAGTCAGCGTCTTCAGTTTTTCCAGTAGAACTACCACTAACAGCGTCTTCTTGGAATCTCTGACAGATTAGTTGCAATCTCAATGCATTATATAGTTTAAACTCACCTAATTTTCGTTCTATAATAACCCAATCTTCATTAAGAAAAGGAGTTTTAACTCTACTACCAATTTTGGGAGCATGTCCTAAATCTCTTAGAACTGCACGATAATTTAATTCAAACGTCATCTCATCTGGAGAATCAATCCCAAATGCAGTTTGCATATTTTGTGATGGAACTGGTTCATAAACACACCACAATTGAACAGGATTTTGACTATAAATCTTTGCTCTTGATTCGACATACAAAGGATCAACATTGTTTACGTCAATGAATAATTCAAAATAAAACAAAGGAGATCCACCAAGTCTAATGGTTTCTTCATCATAAATATTAAATAAATCTCTTGCAGGATTCTGGTCATCAAATTGCTGCAAGCTTCCTGTCGGACAAAACGGTTTACCATCAGGTTTGTATATTGTCATAATATTCCTTTATGCACAACTGTTTAAAGAAACTTGTGATGTAATAAGTACTTGTCCTCCACTGCCCGGAAGTTGGAAAGGAGCAGCTGTAAATCTTTCAAGCCACAACAAATCACCAGCTACATTTGTGATATAATAACCATAAACAGTAGCACTCGTTGTTATGTTGAATGTTTGTTCTGCGTAACTTGCTGTGGTAATACCGCCACCTGATGTAGCCACAGTCCAGCTTAAAGAAGTAAGGGTAATTGCAGCGTAACCACCGGATGTTACTTCTGTTACATCTCCAACCACAGTAGTTGAACTTGGCGTTAAATTATTTGAATATAAATGTAAAATGGTATTGGTTGGCGTAGCTACATTGAGCATATTGTTTAAAAGTGTAACTTCACTAACATTAGGAATTACAAGAGCCATAAAATTCTCCTTTTATTACTAATAAATATATAGTCATGGCAGTGTACAAAAAAGATGGAAGTGTTTACAAATTGAATGGACCAAACAACTTGATGTTTACACAAGAAAATTGGAATTCATTTGTAACACATAACTTGAAGAACCTAAAAGACTTCAAAATGGAATCAAATATTCCACATGTTGTATTAGGTTCTAAGAAAGAACCAGTTGCTATTAAAGAAGAAACGATTGTTGTTAAAGAAGAGCCTGAAATTAAAGAAACAGCACCAATTGTCGAAGAAATTAAGCCAATTGTTAAACCAGAACCAAAAATTGTCCATCAAATAAAAAATGAATTTGATGATTATAGAAAAACAATTATTCATTGTGCTTTGGCAAAAAGAGAAGAAAAAAAAGATAATTTATACAATGAAGTAACCGTCAAATATAAATTTGTTGATAAATTTACATTTGAATCAATTATTTTATCGACAAATGATTTTACACTTATTTTTTGGACAATGTTGGACAAATTAACAGTTGGATCTATTCTTTACCCACAAGATGACTCAAAAAGATGGTGGGAAATAAAAGAAATTGAGAGTGCTCCCGGTGGTTACAAAGTTGTTTGTGTATTTACCAGAAACACTCCTTCTTTTTAGTCTCTCATCGTTTTGTGCATCATTTCTTCCATCCTTGCCATAACAGCTTCTACAGCTGAAAGTTGACCAACTCTTCTGTGTTTAGTGCCTGCTTGACCTACATTTTTTTCTGTAAGTCTTTGACATAGTTCCATAGTTAAAAATCTTAGTGTTTTTTCTATTTGATTGTAAATAGCTTTTTTATTTCCTTCTAAATCAAACTTGCCAATATTTCTTAATGCTTTGTCTCTAATAAGAGTTTTAAACAATTCGTATGCTTGAGGATTGGTTATTCTTTTATCTCTGCTTACAAATGTCTTGAACATGATATTATATGGTCCGTTATAATTAGCCCCAATGTATTCTTTTACGAATTGATCAAAAACATTGCTAGGATCATTTAGGTAACCCATTAAATTATTTAAACTATTATTAAGATTGGTTAATCTCGCACCAACATCTAATGAAAATTTCTTGTTAGGATGAATACCACCAGCAAGAGTTAAATCTCTTCTGTCTAGTTCATCTGGAATATCTTCTTCTCTTGCAAATTGATAAAATATTCTTCCTCTTTTGCCTACTTTATTTTTTTCTGCAATTTCTCTAGGATTATAATGATGACCAACTGCGTTTTCTCTGTCTAATCGTGCCATAAGATTTCTTAGTTCTTGTGCTTCTTCAGGATTGTCTTCACTTATTGCTTTATCAATTTTTTTGTTTAATTTACTTTTAACAACATCGATATTGAAAAGAAATTTTCCACTATGAATTTCTGGAATAACATCTCCTGCCACATGAGGATTTGGCTCACTTGGATGTGTCAGTTTTGTTCCTTTTTCTGGATCGATTATTTGACCGTGATAACCTTTAATCTTATGAGAAAATAAATCTATATCTGCTAATGCTTCACTTAGTCTTCTTTCAAGAGGATTGTTAACATCTACAAGCATTTCTATTAATTCTGTAAATTGCTCATCACTAAAATCATGAGCCTCATGATCACCAATTGCTGCTTCCAAAATGTTAGGGAAATTACCGTTTAACGCATATCTGTAAGCATAGTTAGTTCCTAATGGAGTTTCAATCATTAAATTAAATTTTCCTCTTAAGAAGTCTAATTTTTGTGGATCAATGCCTTCTTCAGTTCCTATCATGTTTTTAAGATTTGTGATATAATTTTTATAAAAATTTACTAAAGATGGTTTGTAAATTGTTTTGTCTGCAATGTCAACAGTTTCTCCTGTACTGCCTAAATAAGGTGTTCTTGCTCTTCTTCTATGTGTTTCTTGATTTATAATAGATCTTGGATCATTTAGAAGTGCTTGTGATGAAAAACCAATCCATTCCTGCAAATTGTTAACAATTGTGTCTTTTTCAGGACAAGTAAAACCATCTGTGTACCAGTTACCTTCTTGCTCATGATCTGGAATATCAGGATTAAAATTCTTGATTCTACTTAAGTCAAATCCTTTATCACTTGACCCTTTTGCCCCTTCAAGTCTTGTGACTAATTCTGCAATATAATTGTCTCTTATTGTGTGAGAACCTTCATCAGCAACGCCATGTTTATGTTTTCTTGAAAAATTATACACAGTTCTTGGATAGGTTACATTCATCCATGCGCCACCACCATCTTCTCTTTCAGATAAAAATCTATCAACAGAATTTTTTGCATTATCATGAGCATTATTTTGAATTCTTATTGTTTCTTGCTCTGTGTTACCTCTAGGATTGTCAAGATTACCTAATATAACTTGCTGTCTAGAATTTATTAGTCCATAATAAGTTAATTTGCTCTGCTTACCCTTTGCATCATTCAGTCCTTCTAAAGGTCTATTTCTTGCTTCTTCCCTTTTTAGTAAAGCTTTTGGTAAATCAACACAATAACGCTGTGCAATAGCCCTTTCCCATAGTTTTGCAGGGAATTGTCTAAGGAATTTCATGTCATCTTCACCGAACAAATGAAAGTCGTGATTAATGTGTCCAGCAAAGTATTCACTAAAAAGTTTCATACATGTTCCTCAATTTGATTCTTTCTTTATATATATTAACATGGCATATTCTTGCGCTTCAAATACAATGTATTTTAAACGACCAACTGCTGAGTCGCAAAATTGCAGTACCAATAATTTTAATCTTGGTGTTTCTGATCCTTTGGATATTGGACAGCTATCACCAAGAACAAACAGAACAAAGGTTAAATCGCAATTAAGAGATTATATTCTCTTAATGTTAGGTGCTCCTGTTGTTACAATTGAACTTGATGATCAGCAATTAGATGCTGCTGTAGATCTTTCTTTGCAGATTTACGAAGATTATGCGCCAAGGGAATTTTTTCAGTATTATGTTTTTAATACAATTCCCGGTAAAAGCATTTACACATTGCCTCCTGATGTTGGATTTGTAAGAAATGTTTTTTACAAGCAAATGGCAACATTTAGTTTTAGTTCATCCGATCTTGGTGGTGCAATTCCTATTGAATATTTCTATCCCGGTGGTGCTTACGCATCAATTACAGGTGGTATGATTGACTCTGTAACTCCTATTTGGGGACGTGTAGGTGAATGGAGTTTATATAAAGAATACGAAAGAACTTATGCTCGTAGTGCAAGTAATCTAGGTGGTTGGGAATGGTTGGGAGATTATCAGAATATTAAAGTATATCCAATTCCGAGAAGTCCAACCGCTGTGATTGTTCATTATTTACAAAAGAATAAAGACTGGCAACGTGTTAGCCAAGCGATGCAAGAAGGTGCCTTGGCGCATGCAAAGATCATGCTAGGACGCATTAGAGGCAAATATACTACATTACCCGGCGCTCAGGGCGGTGTGCAGCTAGATGGCACTACTTTGTTAACAGAGGGCATTCAAGAAAAGAAAGATTGGGAAGAAAGATTGATTACTAGGTATGGAGATATTCCTTATATTTCTATGGGATGACATATGAGCAAATTTGATGAAAATTTGAATGAAGGGTCACAGAATTCAAGATATTCTGTTGAGGTTAATTTTGACACAACTAAAGATGATTGTCTGATTTCATACGCTAAGATTATGCTTGGTTATATTAGCGCAGCAATGAAAAAAATGAATTATCATGTTAAGCTTATATTTTCCCAGAAACCATTAAGATTAATTGTTGCTTCTAGGAATTGGGATGATGGTGAATGGGTTGGAATGGTTTCTTACAACGAACAAAAAGACCATTTCACAATTTCTAAAGGATTTTATAATAAATTAAATAAAACTGTTTCTGTTGAAGAAACAAAAATTCTTGATAATCCTATTAATGCAAAAATTTTGTCCCACAAATTGCGGGACATGATGAAAGATTTAGAAGGCACAAAAGATCGTTTCGTGCCTTCATTTAGAAAAATGCGATTCAATCAGAAATAATTTTAATGCCAGCTGAAGGACTTTCGACAAGAAGGATTTGATCCTTGCTGTCTAGTTCACCTTCTGTTAGTACTTTCTTTTTACTTGTAGTAACATGTTCAACCTTACCTTCGTTGGTAACGATAGGTGGTTGATCAAGAATTAGCTTATGCTCCATGATAACCTCTTTTTTTTGTTCATAAGGACCAATATATCTAATCATTCCAACTTTAACATATTCTTGAAAACTTTTATCAGCAACAAATACACCTTTAGGCTTTACTGTTGTTAAACCTTTGCAGGCAGGTTTAGGCAACATTAAATCATAAGTATGATGGTTTTCGAAAATATGCAGTTCTGAATTATTCATAACTATATAATAGTAATGAATAGCAAAAATAAAATGCCTGAATGGTACGAAATTTATCCACAAGGGACTGTGGAAGGAGAAGAAGAGAAGAAATTTTTCATTAGTTTAGCAAGAAATAAAAAATATAAAAATTGGCGTAGCGTTTCTGCAATATCAAAAGAAATTGGTATTCCTGATGAAAGAATTGAAGAAATTATCTTTAAATACAGTAAAACAGGATTAATAATCCAGAACCCATCTAATACTGAGTTCTGGGGTTATTATCATAATAATCTTGATGCTCTTCCAGAAGAACCAGATTCTGTTATCAACGAGGAAAGAAAAAAACTTTTAAAAAATAAACAGAATCCTACGCCTTAAGTCATTCTGTCATGATGTGTGTAGCGGAATTGACCATGATCAACCTTCTTATCATCAACTTTTGGACCCATTTTAAATAATGCGTCAGCAGCTGTTGGCATAAAATAACTAGCTGGATAATGAGAACGAATATAGGCATCGGGATAAGCCCAATGCGCTATACCTGTTCTCCTAACAGTTTCAAAAATATTTTTATCTCTTTTTTCGAGATATTCAATAAACTTCATTAATTCTCAATCATTTCTTTTGGTCCGCCCCTAGCAATCTTAGTAGCTCCAAGTTTGAAAGGTGCATCAGCAGCAATTGGAGTGAAGTAGTTACTAGGATATTGTCCTCTTACATAAGCATCTGGATAAGCGTAAGGGGCAAGACCGCCACGCTTGATACTTTCTGTTACAGCAGGAATCTTAAGATTGTTCTCAGTAGCCCAACTTGTAAATGTTTTCATTTATTTCCTCACAAAAAATTTTCCTTATACTTATTTAGATAGATCTATTCATTTTTATGTAAAACATGCCTAAAAAAAACATTCAATTAACTGCAACAACAATTCAAGAAATTGAAGATTATTCAGGTGCAGAGCGTATTAAAATATGTTCTGCATGCAAAACATTTTGCGATATGTCCGAAATTAATAGTAAAAACAAACTTTGTATCAGTTGTTCTAAAAAAACAGAACAGTTTGGAAAGATAAAAATATTTACTTTTAAATCATGTTCATATTTTTTTCATAAGATTGGTATTTCCAAAATTGATTTAGAATTATTGGAATATGATCAAATGAAGCATGGCATGAATACAAATTTTTTAGAATATAACAGCAGCAATATGGTTTGGTATGTTTATCGTGATGTCAAAATAAACGCTTTATATTCAAAAGCTGTTGAACTTTTTGATTTCTATAAAAAATTTAATCTTGGAAATAAGCTTTGCATGAAGAACAGTATTGATAAATTTCGACATATGTTTGTAAGAAATCATGATTATATTTCTATTCAGATGATTGTGTCAGATTTCCCTAATTATGGCTTAAATTTTTCGAGTTTTTTATCAAGAGATCGTATTTTTGTTTGACATAACATCAAAATAATACTACTTTAAAGTGGGTTTTTAAAAGGCGCTTAATAGCGCACGAAAAAGGAGAGAGTGATGAACACAGTAAAGAGTAAGATCGCTAAGACCACTGTTAAGGCTGCAACTAAGCCTATTGCTAAGACCAAGTCAGCTGTTCCTGCAAATAGCATTCGTTATAAGATTATCACAAGGATTGATGGATTAAACGAAGTGTACGAAGCTACTGCCGAAATCCCCGGATTCAAGGCTACGAAGGTTCTTCGCAGCGATGGCGGAACTGTTTTCACCACTCGTTCTGCTCTTACCAAGGCTTGTCGTGATCGTGCAAATGCTCTCAAGCGTTTGCCAATTTTTGATCTTGGTACTCCAGCAGCCACCAAGGCTCCAAGATCCAAGAAGGTTTCTACTTTTGTTTCAACTAGCGGTGTTTGCCCAGTTACTGGCGCATCATCCTGAATTTCTTTCTAAATCAACAAGACAAGACCCAATCACATTTTTTAATGATTGGGTTTTGTCTTTTCTATAGATCTTAACATTCGGATACCATTCGGAATAATCACCTGTCTTGCCCCAACGCCAATCAGGCTTGTCACTTACTATTACTGCACTTGGTATTCCAACTGATCCAGCAATGTGAATAGGCAAGCTATCAACACTAATAAAATAATCCATTTGTTCTAAATGTCTAATTGTATCTTCAATTGATTCTAGTTTATCTGCCAAATCAATTACTTTGTATTGTTCTAAATTTTTTGAGTAATCACATGTTTCTTCAGAATAAGAATATTTTCTTGCTCGTTTGTCTTTTTGAAAAGAATAAACTTCATATTTATTGAAATTTATTTGAGTGAGGAAGTCTTCAGCGTAACAACTTCGTTGAAAATCCATTGGGTGTGCAGGATTCCCAGCCCAAACAATACCTATTTTTTTTATTTCTTCTGAATACTTGTAATTACCAAGCTTGTATGGCAAAGGAATGTCCTTAACATTCATGTAATAAGGCAAGCTTAATAACGATACACCATACTTAGTTGTAGGTTTTTTAGAAAATTCAATTCTTAAATCCTTGCAAATGGATTTGAAATTTTCATTTGCAACAAAATAACTGTTTTTATATTTTCTTTGAAATTCTGGCAAAAACCTTAAAAACATTAAATTATCACCTAATCCTTGCTCTAAAAATACACAGAATTCCATATCATCAGTTATTTTTTCTGGTTTTTCTAAATTGTTTGATTGCATGTATTTTATCAAATTAGCATGACAGCTAAATCTACTTTCATAGTGTTTCCAAGCAATGTCATATTTTTTCTGAAATGCTAATGAATAAAAATAATCAACTTCAACATCTTTTTGACAATTTTTATTTTCAATTGCTTTCTCAAAATGAACTTCTGATTCTTTATATTTTCCAATATCAGCCAGACAACAAGCTTTATTGGCATGATAATACCATTCATTCGGTTCTAACTCTAATGCCTTGTCAAGCTTTTTTATGGATATATTATGTCTGTCTAATTGCGTTAACGACAATGCTTGATTGCAATAATATGCAGCTTTTTTGTCATTTATTTTGATTGCTTTGTGTGCAGCTAAAACGGCTTCAACAAATTTTTTACGATTTTTTAAATGAATAGAATAATTGTTCCAATCGTCAGCATTATTGTATTTTTCACACAATTCTGGGAAGAACTTATCACATTCATCCATTTTATCCATTTTTTGTTTAACAATTGCAAGTAGTTGATAATATTTGTGTTCATCAAAAACTTTAACAGCTTGTTCTAGAGTTTGTTCTGCTAGTTGAAAATTTTTACTTTTAAAATATTCTTTAAGTGCATTGTCTAGTTTTTGTTTCAAAGTGTCTAAATTGATTTCTGTATTTTGTTCCATAAAAATGTTCGCTTTCACATATATATTAGTTAAATGAGTTGTGAAGGTACAATAATTACTTTATCAGAGATTGTGTTTAAAATGTACGATTGCGATGTTGAAAAAATCATTTAAATTACGTTGATTTTTCAGGAGGACTTATGGCTTGCGGATGTGGAAAAAAAGGTAATTTGCCCAAAAGAAATGTCAATGCTATCAAACCAGCTATTCAACAAAGCATAGTTCGTTCTATGGGTGTTAACCCCCCAGAACAACAAAAACAACAAACTACTCCTATTGGAATGGACAAGAATCGGCTTGAAATTGAAAAGAAAAGAAGAGAATCTATAAGAAAGTCTTTAGGAAAAATGATATAAGGAAGTATATATACAAAATCAAGTTTTTGGAGAAAAAACATGCTCAACTACGAAAAATGGAAGAAACTCAATGAGAGCTTTTTAATGTCAAGTCCTATGGGAGTTAAATCACCCAATGGATTTTTGGCTTATAACCCTCTTCATGAAAAAATGGAAGAAGATGAAGTAGAAGATGAAGAAGAAGTAGAAGAGGATGATGAAGATGAAGAAGAAGTAGAAGAGGATGATGAAGTAGAAGACGAAGACGAGTATGATGATGAATCAGAAGACGAAGTAGAAGATGATGAATCTGATTATGAAGATGATTCTGAAGATGAAGATGAGTCTGAAGATGAAGACGAGTCTGATTATGATGACGAATCTGATGATGAATCAGAAGACGAAGATGAGTCTGATGATGAAGTTGAAGACATGCAGGACGAAACTGGCGAAGTTGAAGTTGTAGAAGATGATGGAGAAGATGATGATGATGATGATGATGATGATGATGATGATGATGATGATGATGATGATGATGATGATGACAGCGAAGAGCACATCCACAAAATGGTTGTGGCTAAGAAGTGTGGTTATTGCGGTTCATATATGAAAGCAGAAAATACTAACAATTTTAATAGTGCTCCAGATTTTCAAGAATGGCTTGAAAGCGTTAATTCAATTCTCAACCCTCGTGTTAATAGCAGATTGAATGGCGACATCCTCAACGAAGGTGCTATTCCTCCACAACTTAAAAAATATGTTTTGGGCAAGAAAAAAGGCAAAAAGAAATCAGGCTGTGGTTGCTGCGAAAAATGCAAGTGCAGTGAAATGAAGATGAAAGTTATGCCTAAGATGAGCAAAAAGAAATCAAAATGTATGTCACCTAAGATGTCACCTAAGATGTCACCTAAGATGTCACCTAAGATGTCATCTAAGATGTCACCCAAGATGTCATCTAAAAAGAGTTGGAAGAAATCACCAAAGAAGTGAATTAAGTAAAAATTTATTAAGCCTCTGATGCAGTTTGTGTCAGAGGCTTAATTTTTTAATATGTCTAATATCTTATTGTTATTAATCCATTTATTAAAGAAATAATTTCTGTTAGATCCCATAAATGGATGTCTTAAAGAATTCGTATGATGTTTTTTGTGATATATGACAGACGAAGGTTCAAATAATATTTTATATCCTCTTTCTTTAAGTTTTAAGCACATATCTGCATCTTCATAATAACCAATTTTGTAATTTTCATCATACATCCCTATTTCTACAAAAACGCCTTTCCTGATGGCGAAGCAGCAACCAGTAACCATTTGCCTTTCGCTCGTCTGAAGGACATCAGAAGGGGCATTATTTGGATAATATGGTACGTTTAGCATTTTTCCTTTATAAATTCTACCACCTATGTGAAAAAAAGCTTTTTGCATTGGATGCCATTCAGATCCTGCGCTATCAATTGCTCCTGTAAATCTGCCGCCATGTCTTAATTGCAAATTACCAACCATGCCAATTTTTTCATTTTTTAAATGTTTGATCATAGGTTCAATCCAATGATCAGTAACTTTAGTGTCTGCATTCAAAAATATTAAGTTTTCAGAACTAGTATACCTTGATCCAAAATTACAATTACCTCCATATCCATAATTTTTTTTATTATAAATTATTTTAATGCTGTATTTTGGAAACAACTCTTTTTCATATTTCAAACATGTAGAAATAATTTTCTGTTTAGTGTTATTTGGACAAGCATCATCAGCAAATATAATTTCTGTTTCTATATCGTTTTTACTTGTGGCAATAGAATTAATTAAATCGTCAATAACATCCTGACTTTTGTAGACAGGAATTATTATTGATACATCTTTTTTTTCATTATTATAAAAATTAATAGGTGAATCATATACAAATGATTCAACTTTCATTTTCATCATATTTTAATTATTTCGTTTAATTGATTTACTAATTCGTTAGGCATAAAATTGTATATAAAATTCAACAATTTATTAGCTTCAATTCTGTCGCAATTATTAATTATATTTCTAATCATAGAACTATCATAACCAAAACAATTGTAAGACACTTCGTTTTCACTTTCGTTTATTGTCCAAAATTTTTCCCATATTTTTTCTTCCATCTCATAATAAACAAATTCAGCCAAATTATAAATGAGAGCAGTGTATTCAGGTTTAGAAATCCACCATGAACTTAAAACTCGATATTCTAATCCATAGCTTTTCGACCGATAAGATCCAGCTTTACCAAATGCTTGTCTTCTGTTAATTTGGGTTATATCTTTGTCTAAAATAACGCTTGGTATTCCTAAGAACAAATCGAGCATATAAACAAACAAAGGTTTAATAACCGGATCAAGTAGATTGTTATTATCTGTCCCAATATGAATATGACCACCACATGTTCTAAATCTGCTATTTTTTATGAAATTTTCAATTTCTGTGTTAAATTTAAGGGTATAAGCGTTGGATTCATCATTACACCCGTTTTCAGTTGCATTTGAATCTTGAGCCATCGATTCATCAATAATTGCAGCAGCTATTAAATCAATCTTATAAGGTTTTGCAATATTTTCTAAAAGATAAAGTCCATTTGTAATATTAGTTAAAAATTCTTTGCCGTTATTGCATGGAGGAATATTAAATTCCGCCAAAACATTATCATAATAAATTTTTATTTTTTGCCTTTTATAAGGATCAAATTTTGTATATTTGATCTTATCGGATGCATTCACAATTTGATCAGAAGAATTACGCAAAAAGCATTCGACATCTGATCCTATTTGCACTGGATTGCTCCTTGGGTGGTAAATTAAATTAGAATCATGGAACAAATTATTTAAGTTAAAAGCTTAATTTACTATATATAAAATATAAACGGTGATAATTCAATGCTCACAACAAGCGATATAGTTTTTGTATTTAGTGGTGGACAAGGCAACTATGATCCATTCAATAGTCTAGGTGGCAATCCTTCAGTTATTGAAGTAAGTGAAGTGTCACAAGGACTTTTTAATTCACTATCAGACGAACAATTGAAATCAGGCATAACTGATTATCGTTGTTTTTATGTATTCAATCAAAGTGATACTGACACATTATATGATTTTTCTGTTTATATACAAAATACTAGCATAGTTTCATGTTATGTTGGATTAAATAAAAAAAATGATAGTCAAAAAATAACATTAAGCGGATCACCAACAAGCGGTAATTTGGTTCTTGACTATGATGGAGATCAGTTCACTGTTGAGTTTTCTTCCAATCCGCAACAATTGGCTTTGAACTTTCAACAGCAACTTGTTGATATCGGACTGTCTGGCGTTGTTGTAACCGTTGAAGCCAAAACAGGTTATTATAACATAAATATTAGCTTTGAAGGGGATTCTGGGTTTAAATATCATCCTTTGATTTCTCTTGTTACAAACAACCTATCTCCAGCAACAAGTTTCTTTATTACTAAAATTCAAGATGGTTCACCGATAAACATGATTGTTCCTAATACCCAAAATGTTTTGGAAACTCCAGAAAACATTAATTTTGAACTTGTCTCGCCATCTAATCCAATATCTTTAGCAACATTGAAACCAAATGAAGGTTTGCCTGTTTGGATGAAAAGAGTTGTTGAAGCAGGTACAAGCAAGAACGATTCCTTGTCTTTTGAGTTTAAGATCAAAGGGAGGATCATATCTTGACAAAAGTATGTCCTAACTGTGGTATAGACTATAAACATATTATTTCAAAATATAGATTAGGATGCTCTTTTTGTTATTTTACTTTCAAAAGTGAAATGTATTATGTTTTTAAAGAAAAACAAGATAATCATTATTCGCACAAAGGGAAGATTCCTAAAAATTATATTAATCCTATTAGCATGTTTATAAACAATGAAATCGATAAAAAGATACCTAATGATACAGTGAGACAAGATTTGAAAGAAAAAATTAATTTAAGTCATTTTTGTGGAGAATAAAATGAAAAATTGGCATGGTATAATGAAAATTGATGAAATTATTCAAAAAGATTATGACGGGAACATTCTCTACAAAGAAGAAAATGTTTATAATATTCTTCATTCTCAGGGTGAGCAAAGAATATTATCAGCTGTTTTTATAGGTGGTCCAACAAATAATGCATATATTCCTGCTAATTATTATCTTGGGTTAGATAACAGAGCAACAATAAGTGCAGCGCAAACATTGGCTAACCTTTCAGGAGAACCAGCCGGAAATGGCTATAGCCGCCAACCAGCAAGCTCCACTACTGGATTTTCAATCACTGATACAGGTGGTGTTTATCAAGCAAAAAGTAATATTATAATTTTTGCTGCTGTTACCGGATCGTGGGGTCCAGTGATAAATCTATTTTTGACAGATTCTAGTTCTGGCACATCAGGAAATCTGTACAGCACTGCTGTATTAGCTTCTCCTATTATACTTTCGTCTGGCGAAACAATTAGTGTTAGGTTTTCGCTTGCTCTAAAAAATTGTTAATCTCGTCCATAAACACATAATTATCCACTAATGTTTTGATATCTGCAATACAAATATGACTTGTTGAATTTTTTTCTTTTATTATAAAAGTTAATTTTTCCTTGCCACTATTATCCATATTAAGTATATCATCCATGTTGACTTTTAGCTTAGTGGCATTGAAGTTCAATAAGACATAATCGTCATTGTCTAAATCTTCTGATAATTTTGTTTTAATGACAACTTCACTTTTATTTGAATTAGAATTTATTCTATATCTTGCTGCTAATTCTTGAACAACAGAAAAATCTATATTTTTTTTATTCTGATTGATGATTGTAACAAATCCTTCACCAACAATTTCTCTTCCTTCATGCAAATCATTTCTTGCATCTTCACTTAAGAAAATCATGTGATTGTAAACATTCTTCATGATAACTCCTAAATATTCCTTCCATAAGGACAAACGTCATGGTAATCACATCTCTTGCAATGATTACCAATGTTAGGTTTAGCAAAACCTTCGTCTATAGACTCAATTATTTTATAATCATTTTTCAAGCTGTCAATAGCTTCTTCCATTTGCGCTTCAGTATAATTTGTACAAACTAATTTCTTGTTTTCTAAATAATATAAACAACAAAAAACCTTACTTGGGTCAAGTTTAAATTCTTTGCAAACATAATAAGCATATGTTCTTAGCTGCAAGTCTTGCTTAATTGTGCTGTTATCTTTCTGATAAATTCCCGGTTTTGTTGTTTTGTAATCAAGAATCATAGTTTTATCTTCATTAAATACAATTCTATCAACATATCCAAGAAGAAATTTTTCATTTGGTGGTAGCAAATCTAACTTTATTTCTTGTTCAAGTAATCCTTCAAATCCAATTTTAGAAGTAATTTTTTCAATATTATCCAAATGAACAGGTAGTTTTCTTTTGTATTCTTGGCTTAATTTTAAGTTTTTAAATTCTTCGCTTATGCTTCCACTCAACAAACCAGAAGCAATCTGATGTATGTTGTCAGAACCTTTATTTTTTACATACAATTCAGCAGATTTGTGAACTAATTTTCCATAAGCAAAATATGGCGGTTCAGGCTTATTTGGAATAACTTCAAGATGATACTTGTAACGGTATTTTACTTGACACTCATGCCAAACACCTGAACGAGAAATCGAAATATGCTTGATTTTCAATGAACACCTTGACCTTAATAGGTTACTTTAATAATATAGAATGAAAGGTTTAAATTCATGATTGATCACGATCTTTTCATTAAATGGGCTGACCATAAAATTGGTCAACCTATCATCAAAGGCGACCAAATAAGATTTAATTCACCTTTTTGTGAAGATAACAAACATCATCTTTACTGCAATATTAAAAAATTCTGGAAAGGCGTTTACAACTGTTTTAAAAGCAATAACAAAGGAACAGTGTCGCA
>Ga0209190_1000476_pt1 | contig 29236 bp, 29 predicted proteins | sample M_140205_XF_Meta_FD_187315 | JGI IMG/M metagenome (GOLD analysis project Ga0209190, IMG submission 187315) | Freshwater microbial communities from Lake Montjoie, Canada to study carbon cycling - M_140205_XF_MetaG (SPAdes) (version 2) | ecosystem: Environmental > Aquatic > Freshwater > Lake...
AGCACTTACTCCATCTTTATCACGAATCTTATCACCAATCATCAATCCAAAACTCTCCTCTCCACCAATCACATAATTTTCTTTCCCTTCTTTTTCTCTAATCAAAGAAGATATCCATTTAAATCCAGTAAGCACATTATAACAAGCAACGCCATTAGCCTTTGCAATCACATCTATCATATCTGTGGTTACAATAGTTTTAATAACCATGTCATTCGGCTTAGCTATGCCTTTAGCCTTGCGCGCCTCTATTAAATAATTAAAAGTAATCAGCGCTGTTTGGTTCCCATTCAGCAATATCCATTTCCCATTGTTATCTTTTACTCCTACTCCCACTCTATCGCTGTCCGGGTCAGTACCCAAAAGAATGTCAGCATTCAAAGCTTCGGCCTGCTGAAGTCCAATACTCATGGTTTCTTTTTCTTCTGGATTTGGATAAGCAACCGTAGGAAAATTGCCATCGGGAGTACTTTGCTCTTTTACAATATGAACATTCGTAAATCCAAACTTTTGCAATACTTCAGGAACTAGCACAATACCTGTTCCATGAATGGGTGTATATACTATTTTAAGATCATACTGATCGGAACAGGCATCCGGGAAAACACTTAATCCTTTTACCATATCCATATAAGCCTCATCCATTTCACGCCCTATTATCTCAATATTATTTTCTCCGCCCAACCATTTCACTTCATCAACTGAAATAATCTTTTCTACTTCTTTAATTACATTTTTATCATGAGGAGGTACCAACTGAGATCCATCATCCCAATAAGCCTTGTACCCATTATATTCCTTAGGATTATGACTGGCAGTACATACCACACCACCCTGACAACCTAAATGCCTTAAGGCAAAACTTAATTCAGGTGTAGGGCGCAAGGCTTCAAACAAATAAACCTTTATGCCATTAGCAGCAAATACATTTGCAGTAATCTCCGCAAAAATGCGACTGTTATTTCTAGAGTCATGAGCTACCACTACGGAAACCTCTTTAAAACAAGATTTTAGATAATTGGCATAACCCTGAGTAGCCATGCCTATGGTATACTTATTTATCCGATTTGTACCAATACCCATTATCCCTCTCAAACCGCCCGTTCCAAATTCCAGGTCTTTATAAAAAGCATCTGCCAGTTCATCAGGAGCCTCCTGTTGCATTTTTCTGATACCTGCTTTCACAGCTTCATCAAAATTACCCGAAAGCCATTTTTCTACCTTTTTCTGAATATTTGTTTCCATAAATTAAATAGAGGACAAAAATAAACCAATAAAAGTACTTAAGCTACAATACCATTATTTTTGTTGTACATGAAAGCAAAAGGATACCTGATTAAAGAATCAATTTTCTTAATAATCTGTTTTTCTTTTTTGAGCCAAAATTTATTTGGACAAGAAAAAAGGGACAGTATTCTATTAACGTCATCCGATCTTAAAATTATCCCTAAAACCTATGAAAACTTCAAATTCCCTTTTAATAAATCTAAAGTGATTAAAGTAGCTGCATCAAATGTAGCTGCCTATAGTATTGTACTAGTAGGACTCAATAGCACATGGTATAAAAATTACCCGCGAACAAAGTTTCATACATTCAACGATTTTGCAGAATGGAAGCAGATGGACAAATTCGGTCATTCATTCAGCGCCTATACGGAAGGAAAAATCAGTAATGAATTATGGAGATGGACAGGCATAGAAAGAAAAAAAAGGATCTTGCTTTCAGGATGTAGTGGCGTTGCTTACCAAACAATCATTGAATTATTGGATGCCCACAGCCACCAATGGGGCTGGAGCTGGGGAGACGTAGGATCCAATATATTAGGAAGCGGTATTTTTATTGCGCAAGAACTTGCTTGGGATGAACAAAAGGTTCAGGTGAAGTGGTCATTTCATCGTAATAATTATTCAGATCCTGAACTCGAAAACAGAAGTGACAAGATCTTTGGAAGCTCAGAACCGGAGAGATATCTTAAAGATTATAATGGGCAGACTTATTGGCTGAGTGTAGATTTGAAGACCCTTTTTCCCTCAAGCAATATCCCTAGATGGCTTCAAATTTCTGCAGGAACAGGAGTTACTGGCATTTTTGGCGCTCGTGAAAATAAGGCCTATGACGAAAATGGAAATATTACTTTTAATCGCACAGATATACTTAGACAAAGACAATGGTACTTGTCGCCCGATATTGACCTTACCAAAATTCGTACACGAAAAAAAGGGATCAGAATGCTCCTGAATGTGCTTAATGTATTTAAGTTCCCTATGCCAGCACTTGAGCTAAGCAGCGGAAAAACATCATTTAAATGGTTCTACTTTTAATTAAATCTGCTAATTCATCCTTGCTCCTACAATTTCTTCCCCTTCAACTATAACTTCAATATTTTCTTGTAAAGTTGTTGAAACAGAAAGACCCACATAATCAACGGCAATAGGGAATTTCTTGTGTGTCCTTTCTATCAATGCTAGAATTTGAACCTGAGAAGGCTTTTGCTCAAGCAGAGGTTGCAGTGCATAAAAAAGTGTACGGCCACTATTTACCACATCATCTACCAGCAATACAGCCTTGCCTTTAAGACCTGCTTGTTTACTAAGAATAATTTCTCCTGGATCTTTTTTATTAATAGATAAGGCTACTATTTCAATATTACCCTGAAAATATGCTGCAAGATAAGTTGCCACCTTTTGGGCAACAAGTAGCCCATTTTCTTTAATGCCAATAATTACAAGTTCTTTAGCCTGATAATTATGCTCAGCCACTTGAAGTGCCATACGCTTTAATTTACCGTCAGCCACTGCAGTACTTAATATATCTTTCATAATACAACTTTTGTGAACTCGGTAAAATTATTAATTATTAATTACTTTATCTTGCACTTAATAACAATTCATGGAATACTTTTCACAAATAGTTTTCTTTTTAGTTGCGGCAGCAGCAATTGGCCTTTTTGCAAGGCAGATAATGATGATCCGAAATAACATCCTCCTCGGCAAAGAAGAAGACCTTTCGGGCAATAGAAAGCTAAGGATGAAAAATATGGTACTTTTTGCCCTTGGACAAAAAAAAATGTTTCGCAAGCCCTTGTCGGCTCTTATGCATTTTGTAATCTATGCAGGCTTTATTATTATCAATATCGAGGTGCTTGAGATTATATTAGATGGAATTCTTGGTACACACAGACTTTTTTTAGACACCCTTGGCGATTTTTATTCTTTCCTCATTAATTTCTTCGAATGGCTGGCCGTTGGTATCATTGCGGTATGCATAGGCTTTTTGATAAGAAGGAATGTTCTTAAGCTCAAAAGATTTATGTCTAATGATCTTAATGGATGGCCTCGCAGTGATGCAAATTATATTCTTATTGCAGAGATCATACTCATGTCCCTTTTTCTTACCATGAATGCTGCCGATCTTTCTCTGCAGTCTTTAAGCGCTGCAGGTTATCATGAAACTGATCGTTTTTTCTTTTCCGAGTTGCTGATGCCACTTTTCAACAACATCGCGGTTGGAAATTTAATTATTTTAGAAAGAAGCTGCTGGTGGCTCCATATTGCAGGAATTTTTGCTTTTTTGAATTACCTGCCTTATAGTAAACATCTTCACATTTTACTTGCCTTCCCAAATGCCTATTATATGAGGCTGGAACCTGCCGGAGAAATAGATAATATGAAAAATATCCAACACGAAGTGAAACTCATGATGGATCCTTCAGCAGCTGGAGCACAAACAACTGATAATGCAATTCCCACCTTCGGAGCAAAAGACGTATTCGACCTAAGTTGGAAAAGCTTAATGGATGCATACAGCTGTACTGAATGTGGTAGATGTACTTCAGCCTGCCCAGCCAACATTACAGGGAAAATACTCAGTCCCAGAAAAATTATGATGAGCACCCGCGACAGACTAGAGTCTGTAGGAAAAAATATAAAAAAGAATGGCTCTTTTACTTCAGATGGAAAAACACTGCTTCATGATTTTATCACTGTGGAAGAATTAAGAGCCTGTACTTCCTGCAATGCCTGTGTAACAGAATGCCCAGTAGGCATCAATCCGCTCAGCATTATTCTTGAGCTACGTCGCAATCTGATTATGGATGAAAGTAATGCCCCACAGGAATGGAATGGCATGTTCAGCAACATTGAAAATAATTTTGCCCCCTGGAAATTCAGTCCGCAAGAAAGAGGCAATTGGGCTAAAGAAATATAACCTTTACTATTTTTTAGATTCTTCAGATTCCTGCTCTTTAATACGTTCAGCTGCACCCTTATGCCTCATTATTTTCCAAAATTGTATTAAGGCTGTTATTAAAAAAATAAATCCAATCACCCAGTTGAGATATTTCCCTGCATCTGAGATATGTAGAAACAAATAGGATCCTCCAAAAATGAAAATACAAAACCCTCCGAGAGTACCAATCCCAATTCCTGTAATATAAATATTAAACTCTGCAGAAGACGTTCCTAAAATATTTTTTGCAAATAATATTGCGCTCCATCCAAACCAGAATGGAATTTGAACAGGATTGATAGCACTCATAAAAAGTCCTAGAATAAACCTATGAATATTATTTTGAAGAATGAGATTCTTTGCACCCTCCCCACCCTTCAACGCAGCAATAAAACTTCCTACTGCCAGGGCAAGGATCAGTAACAAAGTAATCCACTCCATCATTTTCATGATATGGGCCCTTCGCCTAATCCAACCTATACCAACAAGAGAAATACGTACATAAATCATTTCTATTACCAAGGCCCCAATTGAAAAATAAACTGCCTGCTTAATACCTTCCTGAATACCTATTTGCATAGCTGCCACATTGAGCGTCCCCAAAGGCAGAGTTCCTACAAAACTGATGAACAATCCCCAAAAAAAAATACGAAGTGATGCAGACATATAGAATAAAGATAAGAATAGCCGTCAATCCAATTGACTATCGAGCAATTTCATTTTTCGAAGTAATTCAGATGATTGCCTCAGAAAACGCCAGCCCTTCATCAAGGGCCAAGGTTTTATTCCAAGTTTACGATTATGGGTCGAGATGCTATATAATGCTCTCCAGTGTTTCAAAATTTCAGCATAGGCTCCTATAAGCGAATAACCGGTATCATAAAAATGATTAGGCTCAGCACCGCATCCATTATATTCAAGAATAGTAAAATTCTTGCCCAACTTTAAATCATCAGGACTCTGGCACATAATATCATATCGACCATAAAAGAAATCGTTGATACCAATACTAATTTTATCAAAAACAGCAACAAGGTCATTATTAATGTGCTCCTTTAAATCTATAAACTGAGCACCTCTATTGTGATTGGCAGCATAACTAAGCATATACTTTTCTCCTGCAGCCAAAACAATATTCCATTGATGTGGGTGACGAGACTGCAACTCATTTAATTGCTTTGCTGCCTTTGGATGCTTCATTGCAAGTAATTGCAAAGTTGAAACTCCGTTGCCAACCACCTGAAGCGGTATCTTTTGAAGAAAACCTGTAATTCGTCCAGATTTTTCCTCAGGATGACGGATATAAAAAACACTGACCTCTAAGGGATAAGTTACAAAGGCCTGAATAATATATTCATCAAACATATTACTATGGTAGTTGATAAGTGCCGCTTCATTATCTATTTTCCTGAGCAATACACCCTGCCAGCCTACTTCAGGCTTTACAATAAAAGGGTAAGATATCCCATTGGCAGTAATGCGACCCTTTATTACATCTAAAGACTCCTCAGGTTTGGCCACAATAGTACTAGGATAACTACCCTCAGGCAGAAGTGCATACATTTCTTTTTTAGGCTCCCCCTCCATACCTCCAAATGTAATTTTGGGATTACTGGGCGTGAAAAACCAAACTGCACGTGAACGCAGCATATACCAGCCCCAAACAGGTGTAATAGGTGCATATAGCAACTTGAAGGGCCAAGACTCCCAGTGTATTATTCTATAAAAGATATTTTTAAGAGACATGCTGTTAAGGGTAAAATTAGTTGCCAGAATTTACACAATCAATAATAATTTAAGGAATCAAATTGAAAAGTAATTATTTTGCTGAATAATTCATAAATATGCAGGTTCCGGTAATGGCAGAAATGGCTTCACGTGGGGAATCACCTGAAATTTTATTTTGGGTGGGTTGCGCAGGAAGCTTCGATCAGCGTGCACAAAAAATCACTAAGGCATTTGCCACCATACTTAACAAACTTAATATCAAGTTTGCTATACTAGGCAGCGAAGAAATGTGCACGGGCGATCCAGCAAGACGTGCTGGCAATGAATTCCTTTTTCAAATGATGGCTTACCAAAACATCCAGGTACTAAATGGTTATGGTATCAGCAAAATTGTTACCGCTTGTCCTCACTGCTTTAATACACTCAAAAATGAATATCCTGCCCTGGGCGGAAACTATGAAGTGATTCACCATGCCTCCTATCTTCAACTACTCATTGATGAAGGAAGAATAAAAATGACAGAAGGCGGCACCTATAAAGGAAAGAAAATTACTTACCACGACAGTTGTTATCTCGGCCGGGCAAATGATATTTATGAAGCACCAAGAAAAGTACTAGAAGCACTTGATGCCGAACTAGTAGAAATGAAACGCTGCCGCTCAAATGGTTTATGCTGCGGTGCAGGTGGCGCTCAAATGTTTAAGGAAGAAGAAAAAGGAGGCACACGAATTAATTTTGAAAGAACAGATGAAGCTTTGAAAACAGGCGCAGACATTATTGCTGCCGCTTGCCCTTTCTGCAATACCATGCTTACCGATGGCGTTAAAAATAATGAACAAGAAGATGCTGTTAAGGTAATGGATATTGCTGAACTGGTGGCAGCCTCAATGGCCTGATCACAAACGCAATAATTGTACCTTTACCTTATGAATCTAGATTTCAAACAGCATCTCCCTGATGACTACTCTGAAAACTCAAGGGTATGGATTTACCAAAGTAGCCGCTTGTTTTCAATAAGTGAAGCACTGCAATTGGAAGCAATGTTTGAAAATTTTGTAAACAACTGGAACAGCCATGGTGCTCCTGTAAAAGGATATGCCAATCTTTTCTTTGGAAGGTTCATCATTTTAATGGCCGATGAAAGAACCACTGGAGTTAGCGGTTGTAGTACAGACAGCTCCGTACGGCTAATCAAATCAATAGAACAAGAATTTAGCGTGGATATGCTCAACAGGCAGATGCTTGGACTATTAGTGAAGGATAAGATAGAAATCATTCCTTTAACCCAACTCTCACACGCCCTGCAAAATAACTTCATAAACGAAAAAACCCTTTATTTCAATAATTTAGCCTTAACTAAAAAAGAACTTGAAAACAATTGGATTATCCCTTTGGAAAACAGCTGGTTAGCATCGAAAATAAAGAAGGAAATACAATAATAATTAAGGCTATTATTTAATTAATCTGACATACTGTCACTCGGTTGACTTTATCTTTGTATCTTAGCAGTCCCAAAAAAATGATCCGGATGCAGGGACTTACCCCAGATAAAACACAAGACGAATCTAGGCAAGGAGAAGCCCTTCTAGCTACCTCCGGGGATCGTATTTATCAAAAATATTTTTACATGGAAAGTTATGGCTGTGCCATGAACTTTGCCGATAGCGAAGTGGTTGCTTCTATTCTTCGCGAAAAAGGATATGGAGTTACCACCAAGCCTGAACATGCGAATCTGCTGCTCATCAATACCTGTTCTATTCGTGAAAAAGCTGAGGACACTGTAAGAAATAGACTCAAACAATTTAAACAATTAAAAAAACAAAAGCCTGCACTACTAGTGGGCTTATTGGGCTGCATGGCAGAAAGATTAAAAACAAATCTGCTAGAAGAAGAAAAATTAGTTGACATTGTTATAGGTCCAGATGCCTACAGAACACTACCCGATTTAATTGAGGAGGCAGAAGGCGGACAAAAATCGGTAAACGTATTATTAAGCCGCGAAGAAACATATGCAGACATCTCTCCCATCCGTCTTAATAGCAATGGAGTAAATGCATTTGTAAGCATTATGAGAGGATGCAACAATATGTGCTCTTTCTGTGTAGTTCCTTTTACCCGCGGAAGAGAAAGAAGTCGTGACACAGATAGTATTATAAGAGAATGCTCTTCTTTATTTGAAGAAGGTTATCGTGAAGTAACATTACTAGGACAGAATGTTGACAGCTATTATTTTATAAATGAAAAGACTGACAACATTGTAACTTTTGCAAAGCTGCTTTCAAAAGTTGCTGCTATTTCCCCTCTTTTGCGCGTAAGATTTTCTACTTCTCATCCTAAAGATATTACTGATGACGTATTATTTACCATACGCGATCATGACAACATATGCAATTACATCCACCTGCCCGTTCAAAGTGGAAGCAGTCGCATCTTACAGCTCATGAACCGAACTTATAGCAGAGAATGGTACCTCTCAAAAGTAGACAGAATAAGAGAAATAATTCCTGACTGCGGATTGTCTACTGATATGATTACTGGATTTTGCACAGAGACTGAAGAAGAACATCAACAATCACTCAGCCTCATGGAATACTGCCGCTTTGATCTTGCCTATATGTATTTCTATTCTGAAAGGCCTGGCACTTTAGCGGCAAGAAGAATGAAAGATGATGTACCACTAGAAATTAAAAAAAGTAGACTTAATGAAATGGTAGCCCTTTTCAGAGGACATTCACTTAAAAGTATGCAAAAGGAAGTAGGTAAAATATTCAGAGTACTTATTGAAGGCAAATCAAAAAAGAACGACAATGATTTTTTTGGGCGTAATGACCAAAATAAAGTTATTGTTTTTCCTAAAGCCGATTTTAAAATAGGTGAATACGTAGATGTGGAAGTGATAGCCTGTACCTCTGGAACGCTTATTGGTAGCTCTGCTCGATTGTCTTCAATGATAAAAAACGAAAAGGGTATTTTAATAAATTAATCTGCACTTCTTATGGATCTTCAATCAATAAAAAATCGTTTTAACATAATAGGCAATTCTCCCCAACTGAATCATGCGCTTAACGTAGCAATTCAAGTTGCCAATACAGATCTCAGCGTGCTGATTTCAGGAGAAAGCGGCGTTGGAAAGGAAGCTTTTTCAGGAATTATTCATTCTTTATCTGCACGCAAGCACAATCCTTTTATAGCTGTAAACTGCGGCGCCATTCCTGAAGGCACAATTGATTCTGAATTATTTGGCCATGAAAAAGGCTCATTCACTGGTGCAGTAGAAAGTAGAAAAGGATATTTTGAAACAGTAAATGGTGGTACCATTTTTTTAGATGAAATAGGTGAAATGCCTTTAGGCACTCAAGCCCGCTTATTGAGAGTTCTTGAAGCAGGCGAGTACATTCGTGTAGGAAGTAGCAAAGTACAAAAAACAGATGTCCGCATTATTGCCGCCTCTAATAAAGAATTATTAGAGTACACCAATGCAGGCAAGTTTAGAGAAGATCTTTACTATAGGCTTAATACCGTTCCCATAAGAGTGCCTGCACTCCGAGACCGCAAGGAAGACATTATGCTGCTCTTTAGAAAATTTGCAACCGATTTTTCTGAACGTTACAAAACGACACCTGTTCAACTTAATGATGAAGCAAAAAATGGACTTATCAATTATCCATGGCCCGGAAACATTAGAGAACTGAAAAATATTGCTGAGCAGATTTCTGTTTTAAGCAAAGACAAAAATATTTCTGCCGAGCAGCTTCGAAGTTTTCTTCCCGAACAACAACTCAATAAACTTCCAATGCTTGCTTCAGGAAATGGAGTTGTAAGCCAGAAGGAATTTGCCAATGAAAGAGAAATACTATATAAACTATTCTTCGATATGAAGAAGGATGTGAATGAACTTAAGCAAATGGTATTCGATTTGTTGCGCCATCCAGGAATGTCGCAGCCTACTTCAGGATTTACAGGTGAACTGAATGAACTCAACGCTATGCATTCAAACGCTACTATCATGCCCTCTCCTGCTCCTGTTGTAATCCATGGAAATAACAATGACAATATTCACAACCATGAAGATGTAGAAGAGTCCTTAAGTATCATGGATAAAGAAAAGGAACTTATCATTAAAGCCCTTAAAAAACATAGAGGAAAAAGAAAAGATGCATCGCTTGATCTTGGTATCAGCGAACGTACACTTTACAGAAAGCTAAAAGAATATGATATTGAAGATCTATAAAAATAATTTTCTACTACGTAGTATTGCAGAATAAAATATCTCTCGAAATTATTTATCGAATATCTCCATAAACTTCTCCACCATTCTGAAACTAGCGGGACAATAATCAATGTTTTGCTTATGCATATTTGCATACTGGCTCCACCTCTGTTTTGAAAGATGAGGGAATCCCGAACAATCGGAAGGACGTATGGCATAGATAGAACATTTATTATCCTTTAGATTAAGAAACTGGCAGGGCTGCTTCTTATTCACCATATCCTTATTACTGTCTTTCTCAAGCCATTTTTTAGTAAACTCTTCAGGCGTCTGATCAAAATGAGCAGAAATCCGCTTCACGTCAGTTTTTGAAAAAGTAGGCGTCATTTTTTTACAGCAGTTTGCGCACTCAAGGCAATCTACCTCTTTCCATACCTTTTTTTCTACTTTAATAGACATATCGTTGATGCCTCGTATTGGGTGATCTTCCGAACGCTTCAAAAACTTGCGGAAAGCTCTACGATCCACCTTTAATCTTTTCTTTAGGTCTTTAAGCCCGAATTTTATAGCTGCTGAAATCAATTAAATAAAATTTTGTAAGCGAAAATAATGTTTAATTAATTTGAATTGTCTTTATTTTACCATTAATCATGTGGGAATCATATAAAAAAGGATATAAGGCCTGGTTGCAACTTGAAAAATCGCTAGCCGATAACTCGGTAGCAGCCTACCTGCGAGATATAGACAAACTCACAACTTTCCTGATATCTAATGAATTAAAAAAAGCCCCTGGCGACATTCAATTAAAGGATCTGGAGAAATTTGTAAAATGGATCAATGAGCTAGGCATGACTTCTGCCTCTCAAGCACGCATCATCTCAGGTATTAAAAGCTTCTACAAGTACTGCATATTAGAACAGATCAGCAATACGGACCCATCTGCCTTACTAGAATCTCCCCGACAAACGAGAAAGCTTCCCGACGTACTGAGTTTTGAAGAAATTGAAAGTATCATTGCCGCTATTGACCTCAGCACTCCTGAAGGACCACGTAACAAAGCTATTTTTGAAGCCATGTACAGCTGTGGTTTGCGTGTGAGCGAATTAGTAAATCTTAAAATAAGCTCCCTTTATCTTGATATTGGTTTTATTAAAGTAATCGGCAAAGGTGATAAGGAAAGGCTGGTTCCAATGGGAAGCGAAGCCATTAAATACATTAATATTTATAGAACTTCGGTACGCACTCATGTAAAGGTGGCACTAGGCCACGAAGACAATCTTTTTCTGAATAGAAGAGGAAAGAAATTATCAAGGGTAATGATTTTTCTGATATTACAGGACTTAATAAAAAAGACAGGCATTGAAAAGTCGGTCTCTCCTCACACTTTTCGACATTCGTTTGCAACACATCTTGTTGAAGGGGGTGCTGATTTAAGAGCAGTACAAGAGATGCTAGGTCATGAAAGTATTACTACTACCGAAATTTATACTCACCTCGATAGGGAATACCTACGCTCTACCCTAAATCAGTTTCATCCAGCATTTAAACCTTGAAAAAAAGTTGCTTAAGGATTGAACCACTCATCGATTCAATTATTTGAAGCTCCCTTACTCGAAACCTTAAGGCGATAATTTTTAAAAATACTTTGCCAGCGCAATTGCAGTACACCAAGAATTCCTTCCTTCACAATTCCTTTATTCATCTTGCTGGTACCAAGTTTTCGGTCAATAAAGGTGATGGGCACCTCCTCTATTTTAAATCCAAGTTTCCAGGCAGCAAATTTCATTTCTATCTGAAAAGCATAGCCTACAAAAGTAATAGCATCAAGATTTATTGAGGCTAAGGCCTCATTTCTGTAACATACAAATCCAGCAGTAGGATCCATTATCGGCATCCAGGTAATAAGTCTTGTATATAGAGAGGCTCCTTTAGAGATAAAAATCCTGTTAGCAGGCCAATTCTCCACTGCTCCCCCATTCACATAGCGAGAGCCTACCGCCACATCAGCACCCTTGCTACAGGCCATATATAATCTTTCAAGATCCAAAGGATTGTGAGAGAAGTCGGCATCCATTTCGAAAATATAACGATACCCCTTTGCTAAAGCCCATTTGAAGCCATGCACATAAGCTGTACCCAGCCCCATCTTTCCTTTTCTTTGTTCAAGAAACAGACGCCCAGGATATGTTGAAAAAAGTGATTTAACAATATTAGCCGTACCATCAGGAGATCCATCGTCAATGATCAGGATGTTAAAATCAGAACTGAGCTGCATAATAGCAATAACAATAGCTTCAACATTTTCCCGCTCATTATAAGTTGGTATGATTACTATCTTTTCCAAAAAGCGTATTTGCAATAAAAATAAAATGTACCTGATTATCTAGCTAACAGCTAACAAAATTAAGGATTTTTTTAGCTGTTTTTTAGCAGTGCTTTATTAAGTAATTCTGTAAGCTTTTTCTTGGTATGCAAAGGAAAATCACCTTTCATCATCCAATCGTAGTACTGGGGCTCAGATTTAAGTACTTCTGCGACTTTACGACCTTTAAATTTTCCGAAATTAAATACCTCGTTATTATTCTCATCAAAACCGAATCTGCGTGCATAATCAACAATCTTATCCTCTCCTATAACGCCCAATATTGAATCTATACTATTACCAAGATGAGTATATTTCTGCATCTGGGCTATTAGGACATCAATTGTAGCTTGTATATCGGCTTCTGCACTATGGGCTGCAACTAGTTCTTTTTGGCAATAAAATTTGTAGGCTGCAGTTAAAGTTCTAGGCTCCATACTGTAAAAAATATGTTGCACATCCACCATACGGCGATTACTCAAATCAACATCCATGCCAGCTCTAAGAAACTCTTCCATGAGTACAGGAATATCAAAACGATTGCTGTTATAACCTCCTAGGTCGGAGTTTTCAAGAAATTGCTTGATTTCATTCCCTACTTGCTTAAAGGTTGGGGCATCTTTTACCATTTCATCAGTAATACCATGAATATCGCTGGATTGCTTGGGAATAGGCATCTCAGGATTAAGTAACTTTCTTTTCACCTGCCTTTCATTATCAGGCATCACTTTTATGATAGCAATTTCTACGATTCTGTCGCTAGCCAGATTCACACCTGTAGTTTCCAAATCGATAAAAGCAAGCGGACGAGTTAATTGAAGCATGACATTAATGTAAATAATTCAGTATAACAATTACCTTTCAAAGTTAATGCTAATTATATAATTTTCACAATGAATTATAGACTTGCCTCTTTCTCTTTTCGGAACCTTTGTTTATATTTACGCTACTTAATAAAAGGGGCATGCTAGTAAATAAACTTCCCCTGATGACTCTTTTAACTAAAACTTAGAAAAAAAATGAAAAAATTTCTATTGCTAATTTTTGTTGTCGCCTTTGCAATTACATTATCGAGTTGTGGATCGAGCAGAAGAACAGGCTGCCCTATGACAGAAAGGATTATTCACTAATACTGAACTGATGAACTGGAAAATTTTAACTTCCGAAGAGCAGATTGAAGACCTCAAAAAAATATCTTCCGAAAAAAATCAACTTGTATTCAAGCACAGTACACGCTGTTCGATAAGTATTATGATAAAAACAAGACTAGAAAAGGAGACCTTCCCTGAAAGTATAGACTTTTTTTATCTAGATCTTCTCAAATATCGCAACCTTTCAAATAAGTTAGCCGAAGATTTTAATGTGCATCACGAGTCACCTCAGGTACTATTGATAAAAAATGGCGATTGTATTTACGAAGAAAGTCATAACGGCATTAGAATGGAAGAAATTCTTAATGCTTCTTTACAATAAATGCTAGCTGAATTAAAAGCAATAGTAAATTTTATTAAATAGCATAAGGAATGAATATTCAAAAAAAAATACTTTTTATCATTTGCTGCTCATGGCTGGCTGGTGCCACCTGTAAATATTCTTTCAAGGACACTTCTCCCATTCCTACTGAAGTAAAAACCTTCCGGGTCAATTATTTTGAGAATAAAGCCCAGTATGTAAATACACAATTAAGTCCTCAGATAACCGAAAAATTAAAGCAAAAAATTATTAATACCACCCGTTTAAGGCAAACTAATAATGATGATGCAGACTATGATATTTCAGGATATATATCCCAGTATTATACAAGCACCATTAGCATTAGCAATAATGTAGCTAGCGGGAATAGGCTTACCGTTGGTTTTCATTTAATATTCAAAAATAAACAGGATGAAACAAAGAACGCCGAAAATGATATCAGTCTTACATTTGATTTCCCGGGATCTCAGTCGCTAACTCAAGCTGAGGCCTCACTAAATAACGATATTGAAAAAAATTTCGCAGACGATATTTACAATAAGATATTTTCGAATTGGTAACTTTGATAATTGACAGGATGATGCAGAACGATACATATAAAAATATTTTTGGCGAGCTTAAGGCTTCTCAGCTTGAGCTTATAACTAAAGAGCATCCTTATTTTACACCTGCCTCTTTTTTTAATCTTATCAATACACCCTCTTCCGACCCTAATCATATTACTTTAACGGCTCGTACAGCCTTGTTTTTCAATAACCCTTATTTATTGCAATTTCGCTTGCACCAGTTAAAAAATATGGCTAGTGAAAAAATAGCTGCTATTTTACCACTAAACGCAGCAACTGAATCTACTTTTTCAGATATCATTTTTGAGCCGCTTCATACTAGCGATTATTTTGCATCTCAGGGCGTGAAACTTAGCAAGGAATTGAATGAAAATGACAAACTTGGAAAACAGTTAAAGAGCTTCACCGACTGGCTGAAAACACTAAAAAAGCTTCCAGACACACAAATAGCTGCCAGCATTCCTATTGATAGGGAAGTAGAAAAATTAGCCGAAAAAAGTGATTTAGAAGTTGAAGTCATCACCGAATCAATGGCGGAAGTGCTTGTAGATCAAGGGAAATACACTAAAGCTCGGGAGGTATACCATAAATTAAGTTTGCAAAATCCTGACAAAATTGCTTACTTTGCAACCAAAATTGAGGAATTAAAAAAAAGATAATATGCTAGCTTTATTCGGTGTTCTCATCATACTTGCTTCAATCATCCTTGGATTAATTGTATTAATACAAAATCCTAAAGGTGGAGGGCTTTCAGGTACTTTTGGAGGTTTTGGCAACCAGTTAATGGGCGTAAAACAAACAACTGATATTCTTGAAAAAGGAACCTGGATATTTGCAGCTGTTGTCGGTATTCTTTGCTTGATTTCTCCAGCTTTCATTCCAAAATCTGGATCCACATCTTCAGAAGACGATCTTCTTAAGAGTGTTTCAGGAAAAGCGGCTAAACAAGTTGCTCCCGCAGCTGCTCCTAATGCTACTCCTGCTAATACTACCCAGATGCCTGGTACAGCATCCCCAACAAGTGATTCAAACAAATAATCAATTATAACTTCTTTCCTCACCCCGCCTATTAAGCGGGGTGTTTTTATGTAATAAACTTCCTAACATGAAAAAAAAGAAACTAATAGTACTTAGCTTAATTACTTTAATAGGGCTTTACTCTTTATGGAGTTTTTTTGGTTCTGTAGTAAAGGCACCAAAAGATAAATACTTCTACATTCACAGAGGTGCTGATTTTAATAGTGTAAAAGATACGCTGCTTAGCTTGAAGATTCTTCCAAATGATTTCTTTTTCAAGCTCGTTTCTAAAGCAGTAAAATACGATAAGAGGATTTTGCCAGGTAGATATGATATTTCAGATGTGTCTAATGTGGTAAATCTTGTTAGACGTTTAAGATCGGGAGAGCAATCACCTGTAAGGCTAGTAATAAACAAACTTCGCACCCGCGCTGATTTTGCTGAAAAAATTGGAAAAAATTTTGACACTGATTCAACAGCTGCAATGAATTTTCTGTCTAATAATGATTCCCTTGCCTTACTTCAACTTGATACTAACACCGTGATGTCTATCATCATCCCCAATTCTTATCTAATATTATGGACTGCCTCCTACAAGAATGTTATTAGAAGATTGAAAACGGAAAAGGAAATGTTCTGGAATAGTGCTCGCAAAGAAAAAGCCCGCCGAATAGGACTTACCCCTTTGCAAGTTTACACATTGGCAAGTATAGTTGAAGAAGAAACAACACAACCCGAAGACAAAGGAGCAATTGCCAGTGTTTACCTTAACAGACTAAAAAAGAACATGAAACTTGATGCCGATCCTACAGTGCGCTTTGCGATTGGCGATTTTGGCATTAAGAGAATCTTACATAACCACCTTGATGTAAACTCTCCCTATAATAGCTACCGCAACCAGGGACTTCCACCAGGACCTATTTGCACACCCTCTATTAAAACTATTGATGCTGTCTTGAATGCGCCAGCCACTGAATACTACTTTTTTGCTGCAAGATCTGATTTTAAAGGATACTCTGTTTTTGCTACTACTTATGAGGAGCACCTTAAAAATGCAAGGGCTTACCAAAAAGCTTTAGATAGTTTGCTAGCAAGCAAAAAAAACATTCCTTAACTTAGGTTGTGATTAAAATACAAAGAATCATACTTTCAAAGGGTCCAATAGGCTTTCTGTTGCAAAAGTCTAAACATTGGCATCTTCCGGGATTTGAAGGACTGCCCCTTTATGATGTACTTCGTTTTTATTACAAGCAACTTAAGAAACATGGACTTCAGGAAAGAGTTTCTGCCATTTCCTATAATTTTATTATGGCCGTTCCTCCTTCTCTTCTTTTCATGTTCACACTGATTCCTCATCTTCCTTTTTTTTCAAAAAAAACAGCCAAGATTCAGCTTCATGCCGTAATTCAAGATATCATTCCAGCTACTCAATACAACAAGGAGGTTATCAAATTTATTGACAACCTAATCGATAACAGCCAGGTGGGTTTACTTTCTTTAGGTCTTTTTTTAGCTCTTTGGTTTTCTTCAAATGCCATGATGGGTGTAATGCGATCCTTTAATAAAAAATACATAGGATTTCAAAAACGTGCAGGATTGCACCAAAGATGGGTTGCCCTAAAACTCATCACAATTATTTTTGCACTGATGATTGGTTATCTATTACTATTGATTTCACAAGGTGCTATTCTTAGGATATTGGTAAAAGATTCGTTCTGGCTCAATGTAATTTCTTATATAAGATGGATTCTCATCATCCTATTAATTTATTATATCCTGGGATTTATTTATCGCTATGCACCTGCTGTTCAAACAAAATGGAAATTTAACAGCCCAGGCACTATTCTTGCCACTTTTCTTTGCATTCTTGCATCAATAGCTTTTTCAACTTATGTTGATAATTTTGGAAAATTCAATGCCCTTTATGGCTCCATTGGAACCATCATGATTGTTATGGCACTTATTTATGTAAACTCAATGGCACTAATAGTAGGATTTGAATTGAATGTAAGTATACGTTCCCTTAAATTAATTGCAGCAGAAAGAGAAGCTAAAGAAGCCCTTGAAAAAAAAGCTCAAGAAAACCAATTCTCCTCTAATAAATTAAAACAACTATAATTTAGCTTCTATTGCCAACTTTAGTTCCTTTTCAAAGATTGCTGGGTCGAGTGACATTTCAAAAAATCTTCTATACCCATTTACACTATTGATCATTAATGTAGAAGGAATTGAACCACTCCATGAAGTATCAACCAAAGGGCAAAAGTAGTTAGCATCACTTTCATCGAGCCAAACAATAGAAGTAAAGAATTTTTGTTTTTTTACAAAAGAGGCAAGTTTTTTGGGATAATTGGCAGGTTGGTCCAAACTTACCAGTAAAAGTTTGACTTGCTGACCTTCATATTGTTCAGAAATTTTGATAAAATCAGAAATTTCAGCAATGCAAGGCTTGCAAAAGGTTGCCCAGAAGTTGATTACCAAAACACCTTTTCCCTGCTCTATATAGCTTTTAAGGTCGTTCATCTTCCATTTTTCAATATTTTGAGCAAAAGCAATTGAAAAGGATAATAATAGAATTATAGAAAAAAATAGCTTTTTCATTGACGTAAAATTACACAGGAAAAGCTCTAAAAAACCTTAATAAAATAGCTTTGGAGGTTTTGTCTATTCAAATTAATTTCGCAACCTATTAATGGTAAGTCTAATTAAGGGCTTATTTATTTTTCAACTCAGAAAATCACTATACAAATGGCATACGACTTAATTGTAATTGGAAGTGGACCCGGCGGCTATCCTGCAGCAATCAGAGCCAGTCAGCTTGGCAAAAAAGTAGCAATCATTGAAAAAGAGAGTTTGGGCGGTATTTGCCTGAACTGGGGATGTATTCCTACAAAGGCTCTTTTGAAAAGTGCTCAGGTATATGAATATACTCGCCATGCTGCCGACTATGGAATCAGCGTAGCCAATCCTACCCCTCAATTTGATGGTATGATCAAAAGAAGTCGCGGTGTAGCTGATAAAATGAGTAAGGGTGTGCAGTTTTTAATGAAGAAAAATAAGATTGATGTTATCATGGGCACAGCAAAAGTTACAGCTGCCAATAAAGTAGAGGTTACTGCTGCCGATAATTCAAAGCAAGTTATAGATGCTAAGAACATTGTTATTGCAACTGGCGGAAGGGCAAGACAATTACCCAATATGCTTATAGACGGGAAGAAAATCATTGGCTACCGTGAAGCCATGTCACTTCCTCAGCAACCTAAGACTATGATTATTTGTGGCAGCGGTGCTATTGGCTCCGAATTTGCCTACTTCTACAATAGTATTGGCACACAGGTTACCTTAGTTGAATTTCTCCCTAGAATAGTTCCGGTAGAAGACGAAGAGATCAGCAAAGAACTTGATAGACAATTCAAAAAGCAAGGCATCACAATCATGACCAGCAGTGAAGTAACCAAAGTAGATACTTCAGGCAAGTCGGTAAAAGCTACTATAAAATCTGCTGCAGGTGAAGTTACTCTTGAAGCCGATATTTTACTTAGCGCGGTAGGTGTTGTAGCAAATATTGAAAACTTAGGTCTTGAAGCTATAGGAATTAAAACAGATAAAGGAAAGATAATAGTAGATGTGAATCAGCAAACAAGTGTTAAAGGCATTTATGCTATTGGCGATTGCACACCCGGACAATCCCTTGCACACGTAGCCTCCAAAGAAGGCATTCTTGCTGCGGAACACCTTTGCGGTCATAAAACAGAACCTATAGACTACAACAATGTGCCTGGTTGTACCTACTGCAGTCCCGAAATTGCATCTGTAGGATACACTGAAAAAGGAGCAAAGGATGCGGGCTACGATATAAAAGTGGGTAAATTCCCTTTCATTGCCAGTGGTAAAGCAAGTGCTTCTGGGGCTACTGAAGGCTTTGTAAAAGTTATTTATGATGCCAAATATGGCGAGTTCCTTGGATGTCACATGATAGGTAGTAACGTTACAGAAATGATCGCCGAAGCGGTGGTGGCCAGAAAACTAGAAACAACTGCCCATGAAATACTTCAAGCCATTCATCCTCATCCTACAATGAGTGAAGCGTTGAAAGAAGCCACAGCTGTTGCTTATGGAGAAGCTACTGATATTTAACTCAATTTCAATAATTTCAAATTAAAATAGCCCGAGATTTAAATCTCGGGCTATTTAGATATTAACTGCCACCGTTGGTGTTATCACCAAACGCCACCGTTGGTGTTATCACCAAACGGTTTAAGATTATGATAATTATTTCGGTTTGCGAGAACACAAACCAATGCAATGAAAGATATTTATGTAGTCCCGATTGGCGTCTCCACCAATCGGAATAACTTACTCCAGAATTATAGAACTTAAATAGCCTGAGGTTTAAACCTCAGGCTAATTAATATTATCTGCCGCCGTTGCTGTTATCACCCAACGGTTTAAGATTATGATAATTATTTCGGTTTGCGAGAACACAAACCAATGCAATGAAAGATATTTATGTAGTCCCGATTGGCGTCTCCACCAATTGGAATAACTTACTCCAGAATTATAGAACTTAAATAGCCTGAGGTTTAAACCTCAGGCTATTTAATATTATCTGCCGCCGTTGCTGTTATCACCCAACTCCACCGTTGGTGTTATCAGCAAACGGTTTAAGATAAACTGATGAAATGAAAAATAAAACTAATTTTTCTCGACTTTTTTAACTTCAACTTTTTCAATAACAACAGGTTTTTTACAACAAGTCGGAAGTCTCTCGTAAGAAGATTCTTCGGCAGTTACATCATCTGCATCATAACCAACGTTAGCAATTGCTGTTTTAATATACTCAATATTTGTCTTATCAGTAATCCAGGTTACAGTGGTAGTCTTTTTCTTAATATCTACTTTAGCAGAAGTCACTCCATCTTCTCTTAATAAATAATTTTCTATTCTCATTTTACATCTTTCGCACTGAACTGAAGGAGTACTAATAACTGCTTTACCAGCAGTTTTTTGCTGAGCAAAACCAGTAGTGCCAAGCACAAGAAACATAGAAAAAAGGATGATGATATTTTTCATGATATATAAATTTATTTTCAAAATTAATGCTTCCCTGTCCAACCAGAAGGATTGGCTCTCCAATTTAACAAAGTCTGGGTATGCTCTTCCTTTATCAATCCTTTTTCAATAGCAAGGGCAGAAAGTGTATTATAATCAGAAAGATTATATACAGGAATACCAGCCTGATTAAAAGCCTCATTTGCTTCATCAAATCCATAAGAAAAAATACATACCATAGCTATTACTTCAGCGCCTGCTTCCCTTAGAACTTCACAAATTGAAAGACTACTTTTACCCGTAGAAACAAGATCTTCCACTACAACTACCTTTTGCCTTGGAGTTACAACCCCTTCAACCTGATTGCCCATACCATGATCTTTAGGCTTGGAGCGAACATACATAAAAGGCAATTTAAGTTGGTCGGCCACCAAAGCGCCCCAGGCTATTCCCGCTGTAGCCACACCGGCAATAGCATCAGCATCAGGGCATTTTTCAAAGATTACACTACACATTTCACTTTTCACCAAATCACGGGCATGAGGAAAAGAAAGCACACGCCTGTTATCACAATAAATAGGACTCTGCCAGCCACTGGCCCAAGTAAAAGGCTGTTCCACATTTAACTTAACTGCCTGTATCTGAAGTAATCTTTCGGCAATAGCTATAGCACCTGAACTCATGTATTTTTAGATTTTATTTTAGCAAAGATACCTGCTTCAGTGTATTTTTACCACATATGGAAATCAAAGTTTTTTTCGGTGAAAAAGCAGTTCATCTTTGCAATGAAAAAGACGCAACTATTGAAGCCCTCATGCACCATCCCCATACTATTTTTATTAATGAGCTTTCAAATCATGCCATTAACACCTTACTACACGAAATAAAAAAAGAAACCTTTCATGCAGGTATCATCATACATGAAGATCTTGAAAAATTAAAAAAACTTTTCTTTCATCATTTTACAAGCATTGAAGCCGCAGGAGGTATTGTGCAAAATGAAAAAAATGAAATACTATTTATTTTTAGAAGAGGCAAATGGGATCTTCCGAAAGGCAAAATGGAAGTAGGCGAAACCTCAGAATTATGTGCCGAAAGAGAAATTGAAGAAGAAACGGGAATTAAAAATATGTTACTAAAAAAGAAGATTGGCAATACCTACCATGTATACGATGAATTTGGAAAACACTATTTAAAAACTACGCACTGGTTTCATTTTACCTGCTCCAGCAATCAGCAGCTGCAAGCTCAAACAGAAGAAGATATTACAGCTGTTACATGGGTTCCAACAAAAAATATTAGTCAGCCTATGGAGAATAGCTACGCTTCAATACGAGATATTATGTCTTTATTTATTGACGCTACTGATAATTAATCTCAGTTATTTTGCAGCAATAGCGAGACGTACCACCTCAGGAAGAAACTGATCGACATTACCCCCATTTCTTATCACATCCCTAACGAGTGTGGAAGCAACATAATTATATTGAGGAAGACATGTAAGCAATATTGTTTCAATATCGGAGGAAAGATTTCTATTCATATCTGCAATCGCCTTTTCATATTCAAAATCACTCACATAACGAATACCACGAAGAATATAACTTGCATTATATTTTTTACAACAGGTTATTGTAAGGCCTTCATAAGCTACTACTTCAATTTTGTCATTACCCTTGTATATTTCTTTCAACCAAACTATGCGCTGCTCTTCGGTAAACATGGGCTGCTTTTGCGCATTTCTACCTATGCCGATAACCAATTTGTCGAACAAAGGCAATGCTCTGTTGATAATATCAGTATGACCTAGTGTAACTGGATCAAAAGTTCCCGGAAACAAACATATTTTTCCCATTATTAGTTTTTTATCAGGCCAGTTCAGTTCTTAATTCATTTATTTTACCAGACAAAAGATACAACACCGCCATCCTAACAGCCACCCCATTTTCTACCTGCTGCAAAATAATGGATCCATCTCCATCAGCAACATCACTATCAAGCTCCACTCCTCTGTTAATTGGACCTGGATGCATGATAACAATTTCTTTTCCGATCTTATCAAGCAGCTCCTTTTTTACCCCATAGGCAAGATTGTATTCTCGTAGCGAGGAGAACAAGACCTGATTTTGTCTTTCGAGCTGAATACGAAGCACATTAGCCACATCGCACCATTTGAGCGCTTTTTCAAGATCATACTCTACCCTTACATCGAATGCCTCAGATACATATTTTGGTATTAAGGTGGGGGGACCACTCACCATTACCTCAGCCCCCATTTTTTTCAAGAGATAGATATTACTTAATGCAACACGGGAATGCATGATGTCTCCTACCAGCAATACTTTTTTCTGCAAGCTGCCGCATTTTTCAATAATAGAAAATGCATCTAATAAAGCCTGAGTAGGATGCTCATTGGTGCCATCTCCTGCATTTATTATAGCTGTTTTAGGCAACTGTTTTGAAAGAAAATGAGGAGCGCCGCTGGCACTGTGCCTCATCACCACCATATCCACTTTCATACTAAGAATATTATTCACCGTGTCAAGAAGCGTTTCGCCTTTTGACACAGAAGAACTAGATGCAGAAAAGTTAATAGTATCAGCATTTAGCCTTTTTTCAGCTATTTCAAAAGATATTCTAGTGCGAGTAGAATTTTCAAAAAAAAGATTCACAACCGTAACATCACGGAGCGAAGGCACTTTTTTTACAGTACGTTGCAGTACTTCCTTAAATTGAGTAGCTGTTGATAATATTAAAGAGATATCCTGAGAAGAAAGATCTTTAATGCCAAGAAGATGTTGAGTGGATAGTTGCATTAAAAAGCAAAGTTATTGTATACACAGCAATCTGAAAAATCAAAATAGTTCTACACATTCCCTGTCCCATGATACCTTCACTTCCTGCGACATGATGGTATCAATAGACTTTCCACAATAATCGGGCTGAATAGGCACTTGGCGACTGAATCTTCTGTCTATCAGCACACATAATTCTACAGAATCGGGCCGTCCAAAATCCTGAAGGGCATCCAAAGCTGCTCTTACTGTGCGCCCGGTATAAAGAACATCATCAATAAGTATCACTTTCTTCCCTTCGATAGAAAAATTCAAATCAGTTTGATTGGGCTCATGAAGCTGCTTGCGAATATCATCTCTATAGAAGGTGATATCGAGCCTCCCATACTGAATATTGTCTTTGGCTACCAAAGTATAGATACATGACATGAGTCTGTCACTAAATTTTACTCCTCGAGGCTGGATACCAATAAAAACAATCCCTTTCACATCAGCTTCATTTTCAATCAGCTGGTGTGCTAACCTGAGGAGGGTCAACTCCAATTGTTTTTTATCTAGAATCGTTTTCAATCAGCAATAGTTATTTATCTATCAATAATTATTTCTCATTCATAAAAGGATACCGATAATCAACAGCAGGCTGAAAAGTTTCCTTAATAGTTCTAGCACTTAGCCATCTGTAAAGATTTAGCATGCTGCCTGCTTTATCATTAGTTCCACTCGATCTTGCCCCTCCAAATGGTTGCTGTCCCACAACTGCTCCTGTTGGCTTGTCATTAATATAAAAATTACCAGCACTGTTACGCAATTTTATTGTTGCTGTTTCAATAGCATACCGATCTCTAGCAATAATAGCACCCGTAAGTGCATAAGGGGATGTATTATCGAGTATTTTTAAAGTTTCTTCATATTTATTTTCATCATAAATATATATTGTAAGCACAGGCCCAAAAATCTCTTCGCACATGGTAACATAAGAAGGATCCATTGCTTCAATAACAGTAGGTTCGATAAAATAACCTGAAGATTTATCACATTTACCACCTACCCAAATACGAGCATTGCTTCCTTTCTTGCGTACATTTTTTATATACCTCTCTATCTTATCAAAACTTTTTTCATCGATAACAGCATTAATGAAATTGGTAAAATCTTCAACCGAACCCATTTTCATCGTCTTTACCTGTTCAACAAGTTTTTTCTTTACCTCTGCGGCAAGATTAGAAGGAATGTATGCTCTTGAGGCAGCAGAACATTTTTGTCCTTGGTATTCAAAAGCACCGCGGGCAAGAGCCGTTACAACTACATCAGGATCAGCTGATTTATGCACCATTACAAAATCCTTTCCTCCGGTTTCTCCTACAATACGTGGATACGATTTATACATACCCATATTTTTACCAATCGCTTCCCACATTTTATTAAATACACCTGAACTGCCTGTAAAATGAATGCCGGCAAAATCAGGATGATTAAATACTACCTCTCCAATAGTAGGGCCATCAACATATACAAGATTGATTACCCCCGCAGGCAAGCCTGCTTCCATCATAATACGCATGAATATTTGAGCACTGTATACTTGCGTGTTAGCGCACTTCCAAACTACTACGTTACCACACATGGCAGCACTTGCAGGAAGGTTGCCACCAATGGCTGTAAAATTAAAAGGACTAAGCGCAAAAACAAATCCTTCGAGCGGACGATACTCCATGCGATTGTTAATACCAGGAGAACTTACCGGTTGCTGACGATATATATCACTAAGAAAATGCACATTAAATCTTAAAAAATCTATCAATTCGCAAGCGCTATCAATCTCAGCCTGAAATGCACTTTTACTTTGCCCAAGCATTGTAGCGCCATTAAGGTAAGGCCTGTATTTTCCAGCAATGAGATCAGCAGCTTTTAGAAAAATATTAGCGCGATTTTCCCAGCTCATAGCAGCCCATTTATCCTTTGCTTTCATTGCAGACTGGATGGCTCTCTTTACATGAATCTGATTTCCTATATGAAACTCGCCCAACAAATGCTTGTGCTCATGAGGAGGTCGAACATCCATTTTATTGCCTGTACGCACCTCTTCTCCACCAATAAACATAGGAATGTCGGCACGAGAACTTTTCATTTCTTTTAAAGCTTGTTTGAGTGCTAGTTTTTCAGGACTGCCTGGTGCATATTGCAACACTTTTTCATTTTCAGGAAGCGGGTAATAAAAATCTCCAAAATGCATGGAAAGGAATTTATAAATTAAAAAATATATTACGAACTCTGAATTTCTTTTTCACTCATCAGATAAGCTTTAATAAAACCTTCAAGATCGCCATCCATAACTGGGCCTATATTTCCAACCTCATAATTGGTGCGATGATCTTTAATCATCTTGTAAGGATGGAAAACATAAGATCTTATCTGACTGCCCCACTCTATTTTCTTTTTTGTACTGTTAGTAGCATCAATGGCAGCCTGACGTTTTCTCATTTCCTCTTCGTACAAGCGGCTTTTAAGCATACTCATCGCCTTATCTCTATTCTCTCCCTGTGTTCTTGCCTGCTGGCATTCAATAATGATACCACTTGGTTTATGAGTGAGCCTTACTGCCGTTTCTACCTTATTTACGTTTTGTCCGCCAGAACCCCCACTTCTGAAGAAAGCCCATTCTACATCGGCAGGATTTACATCTATCTCAATAGTATCATCTATTAAAGGATAAACATAAACACTAGCAAAAGAAGTATGCCTTCTTGCATTGCTATCAAAAGGCGAAATTCTTACCAACCTATGAACTCCTGATTCAGCCTTTAGAAATCCAAAAGCAAAAGGCCCATCGAACTGCAAGGTACATGTTTTGATACCTGCCCCGTCACCCCACTGCCAATCAATTTCTGTAACCGACCAACCCTGCTTTTCACCATACATTCTGTACATCCGCGCCAGCATTTCTGCCCAATCCTGACTTTCGGTACCTCCTGCTCCACTGTTAATCTGTAAAACTGCCGGGAGCGAGTCTGTAGGTTCATTTAAGGTACTTTTAAATTCCGCTTCTTCTATGGCTTTCAATGCATTGCCATGAGCTTCCTTTACTTCCTCTTCAGAAGCCTCTCCAGCCTTCCAGAAATCGAATAGTATAGAAAAATCATCAATAAGTGACCTTACTGAATAATACATATTCACCCAATATTCGTTGATCTTGGTTTCCTTTAATATAGCGGTAGCACGGGCATTATCATCCCAGAAACCCGGGGCAAGCGTGAGTTGTTTGTCGTTCTGAATTTTGGCTTCTCTGTTAGCGACGTCAAAGAAACCTCCTCAAAACCAAAAGACGGTCCTTCATATCATTAATTTGCTCAGCTGTCATGCCACAAATATATTGATTTTTATATATTTCCTTTTAATCGTAAGAGCTGATTTACAAAAAGTTATCACCATTTGGCCGAATGTTTAAAAATAGTTTGGTAGTCAGGCAACGTTTTTTTGGCATCTCATAATCTAAGGGGCAATTAGTTTCCAGAATTCTAATGACAAAAACCTATACCCTTACCCTAAAGAAACTTATCAATAAGATCTTTTTTTAAGCCTCATGGAATTTTGGCTTATTGTATGGTTTTCAATACTTTTGGTCTCTTTTTAAATAACCAAGTTTACAAATATGAAACAACGTTACCAATCACTTTTACTTATTCTTCTATTGAGTATTATTTCTTTTGTTTCTGTTGCACAGGATTCATTTTTTTCTGATATAGCAGAAAGTAAAGTGAGAGCCTCGGGCATAAGAACAATTGTACCTCAAAAATTCAGAATGCTGGAAGCGAATAGCAGTCAGCTTCGTAATTTCCTTTGGTCTTTACCTTCTGAAAATAATATTTTGAACAGGACTTTAACTCCTGAAATTGTACTTCCCTTACCTAACGGCACCACACAACGTTTTCATGTTTGGGAATCAAGCATTCAAGAACCAGGCCTCGAAGCCAAGTTCCCAGAAATAAGAACTTTCTGCGGACAAGGTATTGATGATCCTTATGCTACTATAAGACTTGACTATAATCCTTATTTCGGATTTCATGCTCAGGTACTAACAATAAACGGTACTTTTTATATTGATCCTTACTCTAGAGGAGATGTAAACCATTACATGAGTTACTTCAGGAACGAATACTCTCGTGAAGTTGATTTTGTTTGCCTAAATGAAAATAATGAACAATTGGCTGCCCGCCCAGAAGGTATATTAGCCGGTCCTTGTAGAGGCACTCAATTAAAAACATACAGACTTGCTATTGCTTGTACAGGAGAGTATGCACGTGCTGTTGGAGGAACTACTGCCGCACTTTTGCATGCTGCTGTTGTAACCTCTGTTAACAGAGTATCTGGGGTATACGAAACAGAACTTTCAGTAAGACTAGTTCTTGTAGCTACTAATAACCTTATCGAATTTCTTAATGCTTCCACTGATCCTTTTACAGGCAATAATAATGCAAATACTCTTATTAACGAAAGTCAAACTCAAATAACTAATAGAATCGGCTCTGCTAATTTTGATATTGGACACACTTTCAGTACAGGTGGTGGTGGTCTGGCTAGCCAGGGCGTCGTTTGTAATAATTCTCGAAAAGCAAGCGGCATCACAGGAAGCCCTAGTCCTACAGGAGATGCTTATGATATTGACTTTGTTGCTCATGAAATGGGACATCAATTTGGTGGTTCCCATTCTTTTAATAGTTCAACAAGTAGTTGTGGCGGTGGCAACAGATCTGGAACTGAAGCCTATGAAGTAGGCGGAGGTACAACTATCATGGCTTATGCAGGACTTTGCGATAGTGATGACATCCAACCTAATAGTGATCCTACTTTTCATGCAATAAGCTTTGATGAAATCAGCAGCTATGTAGCAGCTGGTGGTGCAGCTTGCGGTGTGGTTACATCACCAGGCAATACGCTACCGGTAATCACTTCTATGAGCAATTCAGGAGTTTCCATTCCAATTTCTACTCCTTTCACACTTACTGGAGTAGCTACTGATGCAGATAATGATCCTTTAACATATTGCTGGGAAGAATGGGATCTTGGCGCTTCTACCACATGGAATGGGGGTACTGCCAATACTACAAGCCCTCTCATGAAATCAAGATTACCTAAAACAACAGGAAGCAGAACTTTTCCCGACTATAGAGTGATTGCAGCAAACTACCCAACTAACCCTACGGTAACAATGGATGGCTTAAAGGGTGAAACTTTGCCTAATAGAGTTCGTGCAATGAAATTTAGATTAACAGTTAGAGATAACAAAGCAGGAGGCGGAGGTATTGTAAGTGGAGGATCTGGTTGTCAAACTGGCTTTACCACTCCTTTTACAATTAATATTGCAGGAACAACTCCCTTTATAGTTACTTATCCTAACGGTGGAGAGTCTTTCGTAGGAGGTACTTCAGCAACAGCTACCTGGAATGTAGCAAACACAAACGCTTTCCCTTTCAATACAGTTAAAGTAAAAATTTCATTATCAACCGACGGAGGCCTCACCTTCCCTACTGTATTACTTGACAGCACTGATAATGATGGAACAGAGTCAGTAGTTATACCTGCAGTAGTAACCACAACTGCAAGAATAAAAGTAGAAGCCATTGGAAATATTTTCTTTGATATATCTAATGCAAATTTCAGAATCACACAAGCTACTGCTGATTTCTCATTTAATGCAACCACACCTGCTAGCGTTACATGTGGAATAGGAAACTCAGCAAACTTTACTTTAGGAACTTCCATCATAGGAGGATTCTCTACAACTATTAATCTTTCTACAACAGGATC
>Ga0209190_1000477_pt1 | contig 29228 bp, 28 predicted proteins | sample M_140205_XF_Meta_FD_187315 | JGI IMG/M metagenome (GOLD analysis project Ga0209190, IMG submission 187315) | Freshwater microbial communities from Lake Montjoie, Canada to study carbon cycling - M_140205_XF_MetaG (SPAdes) (version 2) | ecosystem: Environmental > Aquatic > Freshwater > Lake...
TAAAAGAATATAAACGTTGACGGGATACCATACTGTTAATGGATGCTGTATAATCTATATTTGAATTATAAGTATAGCTATAATCAAATAAATATTTTCTCCCAAGATTTAACGTGTACTTTAATCCATAATGAATCATAAGTGATTTGGTAATTGGGGAACGCATGCTCAAAGCATATAAAAGTATATATCTTTTTACAGGGTTCAAATTTGAAAAATTAATTGGATCTATATCTGTTGTTGAAGTATTATAATGTGTGTAAGGTGAAGCAGTATTATAATCAAGATAGCGATATAAGTAATCTTTTTCTTGTATTTTGGAATAAGAAACACCAAACCCAATTTGATGACTTAGCCCCATTGGTAATAAAGATTTTGATGTTCCAAATTCAATTTTAGGAATAAAAACATTAGTCGTAATATCGAGCATTTCATGTTCAACCTGATATCCATAACCTAAGCCAAAATTATCATAAACATAAACATCTTGACTTGGATAAACACTTGAATACTCTTGACCATATTCGAACGATAATGCAATATTTCTTTTAATTGCATAACCTGCATTGATCCGAAAACCTATATTAAAGTTGTCTTTTTTAAGAATTAAGGATGAGTTGGTTGAGGTATATGCATTGTTTTCGCTTGACAAAAGATTACTAAATAACGGATAACTCATTACTGATTCAACTTGAACAAAACCTTTATGGCCATAATAGCCGTTATTCTTTTGTCCGAAAGTGAACAATGATAATACCAACGAAGCAATAAATAAGAGATAAAATTTCATGTGTTTAATTTATTGGTTCAGTATTTAATTTTTTAAAGATGTCGTACATGTGTGCTCCAAGTTGTAGTTTTTTAGGTGAATCTTTGAAATAGTAATTAATACCATTTTCGATTACACCATTTTCTAAATCAAGTATCAGTACACTCATTTCAGTGTTGTTACCTGTTAAAATTCCTACGGGAACATAAACAAACAGAATAGGGTAAAGTAATACCGATGATAAAACTCCCATTGCAGTTATGTTTGGAGAATAATCATGTTCAACAAGTGAGAACATTACTTTTGACGTTCCATAATTGTTTTTTATTTCATTCAGTAACTGAAAGTCAACGGGAAAAATATTCACATTGTCTTCTGCAGCTAGTTGATTGAGTAATGAAATCAATAAACTTCGTTCATTAAAACCTTGCGTACCTTTATTTATTAATGAACGACTATCAATTGAGTAGGTTGTAACTCCTGCACTTTTTGCAGCGCTTTCAATTGCAGAAGCAAAATCTTTTTCTAATTTTTCAGATTTCACATTGTCTATATCACCTTTTTTATAGCTTATAACCATTGGTTCTACAACGATTATTTCTTTTAACCCAATACTGTATTCATTTGCTGCTTTTTTCTTGTCGAGTGCTTTTTGTTCAGCGTTAGATAGAGAATTGTATTTTTCAATTTCTTTGTCCTCGTCAGCTTTTATTTTCTTGAATTGATCATGTTGATTAATGAATTCAGTATCAATTAAAATATCATTTATACCGTATAAGTAGAATTTCGTTGAATCAAAATTCTCTGGTGCATCAGCATTTTTTTTGTTTTTGATTCGATCATATTTGGACGTGGACTTTGCTATAGTATCTTTAATTGCAATTTTATTGGTGTCGTTTTGAGAAATTAAAAAGTCGTTGGCCGCTTCAGAAAATGATTTTTTAGAAAAAGATTCTATTTTAAACTTTTCTTCATTTGAAACTTCTTTTACAAATCTGGAATATATTGTAGTTATTTCGGTGTCATTTAAATTTGCCATGTGAAGATCATGAATTTGACGCAAGGCCATAGTCATCATTCCTTCTCTGCTCAATTTCTTCAAGAAAAAATGCACAGCTGCTGATTCTCCCTCATATTCTGAAGTTTTATCTAACATTTTGGCCGACATATTTTCAGATTTATACAACATCATGTTCAACCATATTTGAGCTTTCATCCGTTTTAAATAGATTGAATTCGGAAAATCTTTTTCTAGGAGGAAAACTGAATACATCGCGCTGCCATAAGCTGCATCAATAATATCGGAACGAACACTTTCGAATCGAGCAATATTTCTAATTTGATTAAATCTTTCAATTCCTAAAAACTGAGTAGCGTTTTGCCAAGTTGATATTGTTCCAATTTCTTTTTCTGCAGCTTCTTTCCTCTTTTTTATATTGGGGTGAGAGCTGTTTTCATCATCGTAATCTTCTTCGGCTTTTATCTCATATTTCTTAGAAGGAAAGAGACTAGAAGGCACGAAAATTTGAGAAGTATTGAAATAGGTAAATGGAAATTCAATCTCATCGAATGGCAAATAAGAATACATTAATACATCAAACGTCGTAAATATTTCATCAACTGAATAGCCTGCTGTATTGTACATGCGAATTCCAATTTTGTCTGCTTCAAATTCTTTATCTTTTGAATATTGACTTAATCTTTCAATTCTATCATTATGCTGACCCTTTTGAGTCTCCCAATCAAACGTTTCTACAACATGCTTTTCTGTGTAATGAGCAATTTCATGCGCTATGACATAAGCCAACTGAGCCTCACTGGTTAATTGAGCAATGAGTCCCGTTGTGACAAACACAATTCCTTGGTCCGTGCTAAAAGCATTTGCAGCATTTGATTTAATGGTGTAAAAACGCAATTTAGCGCGCAAATCACCCTCATTTTGCAAGAGTTTGTCTGCAATTTCAGCAACATAGGTACTAATGTCATCTCCATATATTACAAGTCCAGAATGTAAAATATCATCTATTTCATAATTAGAACCTTCAAGAAATACTTTTTCCTGGGAATTAGTTAAATCTGAACGGTCTTTTTTTAAATCATCTGCTAACTTTTTATATGTCTCTTTCGTGAAATCTTCTGGAATTAAACCTTTAGACATCAATGTTGTGTATTTATCAAAGTTTATTTGAGAATTACCAATGTTGGAAAGAAGCACCATTAAAATGACACTAACAAAAAGTGATTTTAGATTCATAATTTATCTAAGATTATTTGGAATAATACAAACTGGAATAGGTTCCATTTTATGCTTGTTGACTGCATTTAATTTCCTGAAGATTGAAAGCACAGTTTTCTGACGATCATCGAGGTTTTCTTCATTACCTTTAAATTCCATCGCCCATTCAAGTTCTGGATAAGTTGCCCCAAGCTGATCTTCGTCACTTCGGTCATCTCCCCATAAACCATCGGTTGGTTTGGCAATCAAAATTTCATTAATCACACCAAGACTAGATGCTAAGTTTTTCACCTCGGTTTTTGTTAAATCGGCAATAGGACTTATATCAACGCCACCATCACCATATTTAGTAAAAAAACCAACTCCGAAATCTTCTATTTTATTTCCTGTACCTGCAACCAAACAAGTATGTGTTTGACCAATAGCGTATAATGTCGTCATGCGCAATCTAGCTCTAGTATTTGCCATCGCTAATGCGTTTTCAACCGTATCCTTTGGAAGTGTTTTTTCGAATTGTTGGAAGAGTGATGTTAAATCAACTTCAAGACTTTCTACATTTGAAAATTTTGATTGTAAATCTTCAATCTGTTTTTTGGCTCTTTCGTATTCTGATTCTGCTTGCCGGATTGGCATGTTAACCAAAATAGTTCTTTTTCCAGTGTGTGCGCAAAGCAACGAAGTCAAAGCAGAATCTACGCCCCCAGATATACCTACGATAAAACCAGAAAGACCAGCTTTCTCGCAATAAGCGTTAAGCCAGGCTGTAATATGTTTTGAAAGTTCTGTTTGATTCAATTTGAACTACTTAGATTAAAATAGTATTGAAATTTTCAACATAACTTGACTTTGTGTTGCTTTATTGTTGAATTTCGAAATTGAAGCATCTCCAGTTGCAGCATCCGTTGCAAATAAATAATTATTTCCTTTATCGATGTTTTTATTCGTATGCAATGGTGTAAAACCGTAATAGTATCCTATTTCAGCTAAGAGACATGTTGATCCCGAAAAATTCCACTCTGCTCCAGCGGTAAGTCCAACGGCAGATTTAAAAAAGAATATATCTCCTTTTGCTTTCATATTTTCATTAGTAAAAGCAACTGCAGTTTCATTAAATAATTGATTAACAGGAAAATTAAATCCTGTGTCATTCGTTTTTGAAGATAATAAGAAACTGTTTCTTAAACCAAATTTTCCGAAATATCTCATGTAACCGAAAAATTTAGTTCTAAATACCATCATCGTTGGGATGGTTAAATAAACTGCTTTTTGCACTCTTTCATCCATTTGAAACAGCTTATCACCTCCAATTATATTTACATCTTTTAGTGGTTTAATTTCTGTGTCATTATAATAGTAGTATGAATTTTTACTCTCATAATCTGAAGATTTATATTTCAATGTTTCAAAATCAAATTCAGCACCAGTGTTAAATCCAATTGTTTCGTTTATATTAAAAACTAAATTCGCACCAATTGTTAAATCATTACCAATTCCATCAGCAGAGATACGCTTGGTCCCCATTTTTTGAATAGCGAGTCCAGAACCTACAACTAAACCTGCTTGAACTTTTTTATCCGCCGCCTCTTGCGCAAATGCACTCAATGTTAAGCTAATTGTTAAAATTGAATAGATAATTTTTTTCATATATTTTTCTTTATATCTCAGCACAAATCCTTTGATTTATGTACTTTTGACTACAATATTAAAGAATAATAATGACTCTAAAAAACATTTTTTTAATACTATTCATAATTCTCGTTTTCAATCGATGTTCAACTAATCCATTGGATGTTGATGTCTCCAGCGTGAACGTGAAAATAGGTTTTGTAAATTTGGATTCAATTCTCGTTAATGTTAAAAATGAAAAGAGGCTAGAGTTTCATCATACACATCTAAAAAAAATCACAAATATTTATGAATATAATCTTGGATATTGTATTCAGATGGCAAATGCTTCAGATACTGGATTCATTAAAAGTTTAGATTTATATTTAGAAGATGCTTATATCAAAAGGCTTGAAAAAAGAATCGCAGAAAAATTCACTGATTTATCGCCTTATAAGAGTGAGATAATTGAAGGATTTAAACATCTTAAATATCATTTTAATAAAGGTAAAATACCAGAAAATATTGTTTTTGTGAACGCCCTTTTTAAGTCAAATTCTTTTAGCACTGAGAAAGAAATTGGAATAGGTTTAGAAAGTTATTTGGGAGAAAAAACAGATGTTATTAAAGAATTACCGCAAGAGCCGTTTTATGAATGGATCAAAGAAGGGATGAATGATGAATTTTTAACACGTGATGCTATTTGTTCTTGGGTTATGACCCATTATGTTGAAGAAGTAGACGGAAATCTAGCAGAACAAGTAGTTCGATGGGGCAAAATTCTATATCTGACTCAAGCAGCATATCCTGAGAAGGCCCCTTCTATTATTATGCGCTATTCAGATGTTGATTATAAATGGGCAATTGAAAATGAATATTCACTTTGGAAATATTTGGTAGACGAGAAATTACTCTTCTCTATTAATGAATTAAACGTTAAAAATCTCTTGAAAGAAGGTCCTTTTACGATTGGGCTTCCAGAAAAAGGTCCGGATAGGCTAGGACAGTTCCTCGGCTTTAGAATGATTCAAAAATATATTGAAGTTAATGAGGTTACTTTGGAACAATTAATAAATACACCGTACACGGAAATATTAGTAGAATACGAAATTGATTAGAATGGAAGACGAAATAGTTAAAACTTCAGAAATAAGTATCAAAGTTGAATTGAATGAAAACAATTTGCCAGTCGGAATGAAATGGACTGCTCCAGATGGTAAGATGGACAATGCGCCAGCTAAAGCGTTGATGCTTTCTTTATGGGATCCAACAGAAAATAATACAATGAAAATTGACTTATGGACAAAGGATATGTCAATCGAAGAAATGAAACAGTTTTTTCATCAAACCCTTTTGACAATGGCAGATACGTTTGAAAAAGCTACTGGCGAAAATTTAATTTGTGAAGACTTAAGAGATTTCTGTTATCATTTTGCTGAAAAAATGCAAATATTACCTGAAGAGAACTAATGATGAAAGGTAATCTAAGGAAAATGAGTGTTTCATTAGAAGACACCATTCGATATGATTTAAATCTTTCTGAAACTATTCATGTCAATGAATTGATTGGTTTAACAATTCAATTGAGTTGGACTGGACAAATTATTTGTACTTGCTGTGGAAAGAATACTAAAAAGTCATTTGGTGATGGATTTTGTTATACTTGTTTCATTAGTGCTCCAGAAGCTACAGAATGTACTTTGCGACCAGAATTATGTCGTGCACATTTAGGTGAAGGCAGAGATCCTGAATGGGAACAACGAAATCATAATACACCTCATATAGTTTATTTGGCAGCAACTGACATCGTAAAGGTTGGAGTTACAAGAATCACACAAGTTCCAACTAGATGGATAGATCAAGGAGCGTCTTCGGCAATTCGATTAGCAGAAACACCAAATAGATATGAAGCTGGAATGTTGGAGGTTGCTCTAAAGTCGTTTTTTGCTGATAAAACAAATTGGCAGCGGATGTTGAAAAATGAGATAGATGAATCTATTGATTTGATAGATGAGAAATGGAGTCTTCATGATCAATTACCAGCTGATCTCACTCAATTTTTTACCGAAAATGATGAAATTATTTCTTTGAATTACCCCGTTTTACAATTTCCGGAAAAAGTAAAAAGTTTGTCGTTTGATAAAACTCCACTTGTCTCTGGGAAATTGATGGGAATAAAAGGTCAATATTTATTATTTGAAGGAGGAGAGGTGCTAAACATTCGAAAGCATACAGGATACAGTATAGAATTCAATTATAATCAAGTCTAAGTCTAGCCTCCATCCTCCAACTCTAACCATCTCAAATATCTAACTTTACACCATGGGAAAAGATAAAATTCGTCGTTTTGCATTAATAAAAGAATTTCCAAATGTATTTGAACCTAAAATTGGTGACGAATATGAAATGAAAGGAAAATGGAGAAGCGGGTATTTTAAAAATGATCATCCCATTGTTTTAGAATTGGGTTGTGGAAAAGGTGAATATTCTGTTGGCCTTGCAAAACATTTTCCAAATAAGAATTTTATTGGTGTGGATATTAAAGGTGCTCGAATGTTTATTGGAGCCAATGAAGCGCTTGAAGAAAATTTAACGAATGTTGCCTTTCTTCGAACAAAAATCGATTTTATTAATGATTGTTTTATTCAAAATGAAGTTGATGAAATCTGGTTGACATTTTCGGATCCGCAACCACAAAAACCGAATAAACGATTGTCGTCATTGCCTTTTATCAATCGGTATCGAAAATTATTGAAACAAGGAGGAATTGTTCATATGAAAACAGATTCTGATTTATTGTTTGAATCTACAGTGGAACAAATCAATGAGAACAAATACGAATTACTAGAACTTACATGGGATCTATATGGCGATTTGCCAGAAAACATCGATCCTCAAATGCGTGAAATTTTCCATATCAAAACGCATTATGAGAAGCAATTCACAGCGAAAGGAAGTGTAATAAAGTATTGTAAGTTTAAGATTAATTGATTCTGAGTTTTAAGCAACTCTCAACTTTGACATCTTCGATTTTGAAAATTGTGCGGTTGCATAATCTGCTGTTACTCTAAATTCTGTTTCGCTCTTAGAAGGCAACTCATACATTGCATCTGTCAAAATAGCTTCGCAAATCGACCTTAGTCCTCTTGCACCAAGTTTGAAATCAATTGCCTTTTCAACAATGAAATCTAATACATCAGCATCAAACCTAAGTTTTACTCCATCAATATCAAACAAGCGAACATATTGTTTTACCAAAGCATTTTTCGGCTCTGTTAAAATGCGTTTCAAGCTTGCTGCATCCAATGGTTCTAAATATGTTAAGACTGGAAAGCGGCCAATCAATTCAGGAATAAGACCAAATGTCTTAATATCTGTTGGATTGATGTATTTCAACAAACTTTCTGAATCAATTCTTTCTTCTTCAGAAGTCGTGAATCCAATTGTTTGGCGGTTAACTCGATTCGCAATAATTCTTTCAATACCGTCAAAAGCTCCACCACAAACAAATAGAATGTTTTTAGTGTCGATTTGAATCATTTTTTGTTCTGGATGCTTACGACCGCCTTGCGGTGGCACATTTACAATTGAACCTTCCAGTAATTTTAATAATGCTTGTTGTACGCCTTCACCAGAAACATCTCTTGTGATAGAAGGATTATCACTTTTTCGCGCAATTTTATCTATTTCATCTATAAAAACAATTCCATGCTGCGCTGCGTTTACATTGTAATCAGCTGCTTGTAATAAACGAGAAAGAATACTTTCTACGTCTTCACCAACATATCCTGCTTCAGTAAGTACAGTTGCATCAGCAATACAAAAAGGAACATTTAACATTTTCGCAATTGTCTTGGCTAATAATGTTTTTCCAGTTCCTGTTCTACCAACAAGTATCACGTTGGATTTTTCAATTTCTATTTCGTCTTTTGATGGTGGTTGATTTAACCTTTTATAGTGATTATAAACACCAACGGACAATACTTTTTTCGCATCATCTTGGCCTATTACGTAATCGTCAAGTTTAGTTTTAATTTCAGCAGGTTTCAATACATTTACCTTTTCAGTTGATGTATTTGACTTGTCACTTAAATCTTCTTCCTTGATAATTGAATGTGCTTGTTGAACACAACTTTCACAAATGTGACCTGAAACACCAGCAATTAAAATCCCAACTTCATTGCGAGATTTTCCACAAAATGAACAACCACTCTCTTTTTTAGACATAGTATTATTTGAAAAAAAAGCCACCCGCCTGATGACGGATGGACTTTCAATATTTAGTTAAAATCAATTTGGATTACGAACCAAAATTTCGTCAACCATTCCGTAAGCTTTCGCTTCTTCGGCTGTCATCCAGTAATCACGATCAGAATCAGCCCAAACTTTCTCGTAAGACTGCTTTGAGTGAGTAGCGATAATGTCGTATAATTCTTTTTTCAATTTTTGAATTTCTCTTGCAGTGATTTCGATATCAGACGCTTGTCCTTGCGCTCCTCCTAATGGTTGGTGAATCATCACACGTGCATGTTTCAACGCAGAACGTTTTCCTTCAGCTCCAGCACACATTAAGACTGCACCCATTGAAGCTGCCATTCCTGTGCAAATTGTTGCTACATCTGGCTTAATGTATTGCATTGTATCATAAATCCCTAAACCGGCGTAAACAGATCCTCCAGGTGAATTCAAATAAATTTGAATGTCTTTCTTCGGGTCAGCAGACTCTAAGAAAAGTAATTGTGCGTTGATAATGTTCGCAACATAATCATCAATCCCAGTTCCTAGGAATATTATTCTGTCCATCATCAAACGTGAAAAAACGTCCATTTGAGTCATGTTCATTTGACGTTCTTCAATAATATATGGCGTTAATGAAGATTCAATATAATGGTCTACGTGCATGCTACTCAACCCCATGTGTTTAGTAGCATATTTCTTAAATTCGTTTTTATCAAACATAGTTTGTGAGTTTATACATTGTTCTGAGCGTTAAAGATAAATGCAAAGTTGGGATTGACAATCAAATAATTGAAATTATTCAGTTTTAATTAACGTTATTATGGAAAACAAAGAGTTTCCTTTCAGTTCTGAATTCTTTTTATCTTCGCACCATGCAACCAAATGAAATTCAGAATAAACGGATTTTACTTTCTCCTTTAAATTGGGGAATGGGACACGTTGCAAGATGTATTCCTCTAATAAATCTTTTTATTGATAATGGAAATACCGTATTTGTTGCTGGGAATAAGGAGCAATTGAACGTTTTTAAATCATATTTTCCAACCATAAATTTCATCGAGCACGCGGGGTATCCATTCGTATTTGGTAAAAGAGGAAATTTTAGTCTGGATTTGTTTAGGCAATTTCGAAAGTTAAAGAATCGGTTATATAATGAATTATTAGAAGTAGATAAATTGGTGGATATACATGAAATTGACATTGTTATATCAGACCATCGATATGGGTTTAGGGCTGAAAAAGTACATTCAATATTATTGACTCACCAATTAAATTTACCTGTTCAATGGTTTGAAAGTTGGGTTCAAAAAATACATAGCAAATTCCTTAGTAAATTCAATGAAATTTGGGTGCCAGATAGCAAAGATTCATCATTTGCAGGGGATTTAAGCAAAAACAAAGAACATTTTAACGCAACATATATTGGAATATTGTCGCGGTTCTCTGTGTACGAAAAGATTCTTGAAAAGACAATTGATAAGGTCATAATTCTCAGCGGACCATCTATTTACGCAAAGGTTTTTCTTCAAGAACAGCTTTTAATACAGTTTCATGAGGAACAGAAAATTGTCATTATTGCATCTCAAGAAATAGCAGATTTAAACCAAAATTCAAAAGTTAAGATTGAGCCTTCAACTGATTGGAAAGCATGCGATCAATTGATTTTAAGTGCAAAAAAGATTGTTGCACGCTCTGGCTATTCCACGTTAATGGATTTAGTTGAATTAAAAACGCCTTTTCAAATTACGCCAACTCCAGGTCAAAGAGAACAAGAATATTTGTTTGATTTATGGTATAAAAAGACGCTCTGAAATTCCAGTTTTCTTGTCGTAAATGAAGAATAAGCCAGATTTTGCAAAAGGAATACTAGATATATTCATTTCATTTTGAATCAATTTCCCATCCGTTGTATATACTTCAATATTTGATACATAGGACAATTCAATCGTAGAAGTTACTGAATTATAAAATGAAAAATTGAATTCAGCTTCTAAAGCAACTATTCCTTTTGAATATTCTTTTCCGTCATAATCAGTAGATTTTAACTTATAATAATTCATTCCAGGATGAGGATAATTATGAATAAAACGATAGTCCCTTATCTCACTTGAATTTCCTGAACCTGCAACCGTTCCAATCACATTGAATTGATAACCATCCGTTGAATGAGACAGCGTGAAATGCGAGTTATTTTGTTCAGAAGCAGTTTGCCACGATAATTCTGATTTGGAATGAATGTAAGTTCCTTGAAATGAAATTAAAGAAGTAGGTAAAACAATAGGTGTAATTGAGCATCCGGGCATATTCCCTTGTGTCAATGCAGAACCACCAGTAAGCCCCCATGTTGCATAATTCCCATCTGCGCCACTAGCCGGTGCAGTATATGAATAACTTAAGCTATTAACTGAAGCGTCTGTTGTAATAAAAGTAGTACTGAAACTTTTCGTTCCTGCCGTATTACCGAAATTTCCTGCATCACGCCAAGTGTTCCCACTGGAACCATTTCCCGCATAAATGACATAAATAGGCCCAGTACCACATAAATTGTTCCAAACCAATGCTGAAACACATAATGCATTTGACACCAGCAGAAAGGATGCATTTGTTGGAAGGGTTGTTCCGAATGCATCCACGAACAAACCAGGGCACCCTGCTGCTGAATTAAGTGCAGTTGTTGTTGATGTGTTATTGACAATTGTACTTGTCATATTATAACTTGCTCCAGTCGTGTAGTTCAATGTGATATTTGTAGCATTAACTGCTAGGGAAAAATCGTTTGTGTTACCAAACAAAATTTCAGTCATCCCTTCAGATGAAGTACCACATGAGACATTGCAACCATCATAAAGTATACTTGTAACGTATGGCGGTACCAAAGAACAAAGGCTTCCTGTAAGACTAATTGAAAATGCTGCAGATGAATTACTAAAAATAGTAGGAGTGGAAGAAATGATTCTTATTAAATATCCAGTTCCTGTCGCAGTACCTGCCGGAATAGAGATCGATATAGAACCACTATTTGCTGCTGATGTAAGAGAGCCTACAATGGTTGGTGAAGCAAAGCTACCTGATGCATTAGACAATTGAGCAGTATAATTGTTTCCTGCAGTGAATGTGCCTGAAGAAGTAAAAGTAATTGAACCAGCTGCTGGAGTTGTACACGTAACGCCAAAAGGACCTCCTGTTATTGAGCCTGTCGTGATCGTGTTTGAAGTTGCACTGCAAGCAGTTGTTCCGTTAAATGTGAAGTCATTTATGCTGAAGGTTCCACCAGCTGCAGACGCTCCGAATCCATAAAATCTAAAAGTAATTGCACTACTCACATTTTGATAAGATGCAGCTGCCAAACTTATCGTTGTTCCACCTGCCGTTGGGGTTCCAATATTTGCAGTATACGCATCGTAACTACTTTTAATTGCAAAAGATGTGGGTCCAGTACCCGAAGCTTGACCGGTATAAACAAAACTTACAAAATCAATATCGCACCCAGCACTTGGTGTTAATGTCCATTCGAAATAGGCTGATAAATCTATTGCAGCAGTATTCCAACTATTTGCATTATATCGGTCGTTTGCATTTGTACTAGTTGCACCAGCTCCTCGACCTATTCCACTAACTGTAATATTTGCATCTGTGGTTTGTCCTATTATATAAGGATTTGAAGTGTTTGGATTTGTGCCTGTTATCGGGTTTGTAAAAATCGATTGGCCCCAAGCAAAAGTTAAATTCAAAAATAAAACTGAGATGAGAATGGATTTTTTTATTGAGCCCTTTAAATATTTTCCAGAGCGGTTTTTTTTGATTTCACTATGTTGCAACATATTTTGATTATTCAGTATGGTTTTTTCTAGATTTTTGACATTGGCATGTCAAATTTGATGTCTGTTTAAGTTAATAATGCAAAATTACAACCTTAAATTTGAACCTTTTAGATGTATATATTAACTTTTTATTATCCTTATAAACACTAAATGATACTATACTGGTTTAGTCAATAATAGACGGTGAAATAAATGTTAACTTTGTCACAGAATAAAGTTTATCATTGAAGAAATCACATAAATATTTCCTTTACATCTTAGTTTTTACTTCTATTGTAATGTCTGTTTCTTGGAGTTTTTACCCTGAAAAATCAGCACGAATTTATGCGAAATTAGTCCATAAAATGGGGATTAAAAAAAGGGAAATAGCGAATCAAACTTGTTTTCAGGATACAATTTTTTCCGTTCAGATGAATGACCGAGTAATAGTGTATTTGGAAGAGTCTTATTTAAAAGGTACTCAACAGTTTTTAAAGAAGAAAAGAGATATTTATAAGCTTGTCATACAAGGAGATTTAATTCTAATCGAAGAAAATGAATATTATATGTTGGATACGATGTGGTATAGTTACCCTTATTTAATTCCGCAAGCGAAGGATTTCTTGGATGAATTAGGTCAACGCTTTCAATTAAAACTTGAAAATACAGATTTGGAATGTACGCAGTTTACTTTAACATCTATGTTACGCACCACAAATTCGGTTGCAAGACTTAGAAAATGGAATCGAAATTCAATTAGAAATAGTGCTCACTTGCATGGTACAACATTCGATGTTTCTTATAGATCATTTATAAATACAAGAACGCTAACCGTTGCGGAAAATCTTTATCTTGGTGACGTTCTAGCTAAAACTTTATGGGAGCTAAGAAAAGAAAAGAAATGTTGGACAACCTATGAAACATGGCAAGCATGCTTTCATGTCGTGGTAAGGTGATACGATAGAACAAGAAGGCTATATTCAAGACACAAGTGATTCTTTTAAATCAATTACAATTTGTTAAGAGTAAATGTTAAAAGTGTTATTCGTTATTTTTTCGTGTAATTCAAAGCAAAAAAAATCCCGTTAGTTCGTCAACTGACGAACTAACGGGATTTTATATTTAAGAAGATTATTTCTTATTTTACAATTCCAGAGAATTCAGCATTTTCAAAATACTTCAAGAACTCTCTATCTTTTGCAGCTTTCGCTTTCATTGCTCCATCTTTTCCGAATGAGCTTTTCAAGTTACTAACGATAGCATCCAATTTGTCTTGACGTGCAGCAGCAACGGCTTTCAAATAGAAACCTTGTGCACTTTCTTTGTCAGCTGAAGCATCAATAGTCTTAACAGCAACATCAGCTGAACCATTTAACATTTGAGCCAGTGCTTTGTTGAAAGAATTGTCAGATCCAAAATTAGAAATAGCATCAGCATATTTACCATTTTGGATGTTTAAAATCCCCATGTTGTAATTCACCTCAGAACCAGCTCCTTTAGCTTGACCTAATAATTGCTTAGCTTTTACTCTGTCTCCAGAAGCTCCAGCGATTGCAGCCAAGTTATTTTTAGAAATTGCATTATCTTTTAAGCTATTAGCTTTCTCGAAGTGCGTTTTAGCTTCAGACATTTTGTTTTGCATGTATAAGACTGCACCAGCGTTATTGTGAGTTCTATAATCAGAACCAAAGTTCTTCATTGCAACATTGTATAAACGTAATTTCTCGTTTAAGTCATTTGTTAACGTAGCAGTAAATAACAACTCTTCTAACGTTAATGAATCTGGAGTAGCCATAGAAACAGCTTTCAATTCTTCATCTGAATAACCTGTTAAGTCATAAACTGTAACAATTTCAGAACGACGTAATAATGGGAAAATGTTCTTATCCAATTCAGTGAATGTTTTACCCATGTTACGCATTTCAGCTTCACGAGTTGTTGGGTCTGTATTCATTTCGATTACACGAATAACAAGATTTTTCTCGTCTTCATTGATCAATGTTGAAGCTTGCAATTCTCTTTTGAATCCTTCGTAATCCTCACCACGACCGTTCAAGCTATAAACCTCAGTTTGACCTTTGTCATTCTTTGCTTTTTTCGCAAGATCCATAGAAACTTTTTTACCAGCTTCAGCACGTTCAGTTGATAAAGAATTATTCTTATCTTCTTCACCTTCTGGAGATGCATAACCAACTACATTGATTGTTTTAATAGCAATCTTTGGGTTTGATTGAGCAGCAGCTAACCATTTTGAGAAATCAACAATATCCTTGTCTTTTAACTCAGTTGCTTTAACAACTGACTTACCTTTATCGTAATTGATTTGAGCCATATAAGACTTCTCATTCACTCTTTTGAATTCGTCTTTAGCTAAAATTACTTTAAAGTCTTTATTAACCATAAAAGGAGTAATGATTGTTGCATCAGCGATTTTTGTATCAGTGAATTGATCTTCTTTCTCTTTATCTCCTTTGTATACTTTTCCTGTAACCATTAAATCAGCATTCTCAAACTCTGGTTTGTAAGCAATATAATCTTCATATACCATTTTACCACCTGGCTTGTATTGAATAACAGAACCGTTACCAGTAGCTTTTTCACCTAAAACTGTAACAGTTTTTAATGCAACACTACCTAACATTGGAGTGATTTCAGCTTTCGCCTTTTTCTTGATTCCTTTTTCAGGGAAAGTAACATCAACTTTCACACGAACAGAGTCTCCATGCATCTCTAATGGATTTGGAGTAACTTTGTATTCTAAATCTTTCAGGAGGTCGCAACTAGTTGCTAAAGAACCGGCAATAGCTATCAGTGCTAAACCTTTAATGCTTGGGTTTTTCATATGCTTTTTTTATTTTTTTTCAAATATAAGGACAATATTAAACAAATAAATTGTGTTAAAAAATAATTTCATGATTAAATGTTAAAAATTTAGTAACAAATTAACTTTGACTAATTTACTGTTGTCAGTGCATTTATCTATTAGTTGTTTAATTGTCAAAGATGTTTTTGGGTCTACAAATTGACTATTCAAATCATTCAATGGTAATAAAACAAATAATCTATCACGGAAACTGGCGTGTGGTACGGTCAATTTATCAGCTTTTATCGTTTCTTGATTATAAAAAATGATATCAATATCTATTATTCTTGAAATATATTCTTGGTTTTGACTCCTAATTCTTCCAGTTTCTTTTTCGATTTTTTGAAGTATTTCTATGATTTGAAATGCATTCTTTGAACTTTCAATTTGCAAGCAAACATTTAAAAAAAGTTCGGTCGAAGAAAATCCTATAGGTTCCGTCTCGTAAATTGGTGAAATGGCTGTTATTTTTCCAATCTGATTTGAAATTTCTGAAACGGCATTCTGAAGATTGAAATGGCGATCACCAAGATTACTACCAAGACTTAAAAAAACGGAATTTATTAGTTCCATTCAAAAGAATTAACCAATTTTAATAAGTCTATTTTTAAGTAATCTAAAGTCGGTTTGAGTGAATCGAAGTTTGGGCGCGTATTAAGGTATACAACACCGCTAACAAATTTAGATGTTGAATCAGTTAAATAAAATTGAAATGGCGATGCAACATCTCCCTGTAATTCGAAAAAAGTGCCGTATACTCTCTTTTGAGGGAAAATTAGTTGTTGATCTTCTATTGCAGTAGCTTTAAGTTTGTGTTCATCAACTTTGTCATTCGCGAAATTAATATATGTTGCAACGGGTTCAATCATGTTAATAAAGGAAAAATGAATCACACCATTTAATGGGCCAAGATCGATGTCTTTATGGCAAGTTAGACCAACTGAATCATTAACATTTTTTATAGTAAAAAGAGTAGATGATTGGAAATGATAACCGCATTGACTTTGATATTCTTTGTAAGCATGTTCTGGTAAATCAAGACGCAAATAGGTAGGCGGCTTTGGAATGTTTAATTCGGAATTACCGCAACCTGCAACAATAAGAAGTAGTATCAGCGAAATATTTCTCATGAATTTTTATTTTGGTCTAATAGTTTTGCTTTAATCGATTTTATCCTTCGCTTGTCAGAAGATTCGACAATTAATTTGATGGAGTCAAAAATAATGTATTCATTGTTTTTTAAAATCCTGCCTTCTTGCTCGAGAATGAAACCTCCCAATGTTTCAGAATCTCCTTTTTGATTTTCAAAAACTTTCCCATCAATATTTATAATTTTGTAAAAATCAACAAGTGTTGTTCGTCCTTCAAATAAATAGGTTGATTCATCTATTTTTTTGTAATCAATCTCGTCATCATCGAACTCATCAGTAATATCACCAACGATTTCTTCTAAAATGTCCTCTAAAGTAACAACCCCGCCGGCTCCGCCATATTCGTCTACAACTATTGCCATGTGCATTTTTTTAATTTGAAATTCCTTTAATAAGTCGTCAATTTTTTTATTCTCAGGAACGAAAAAAGGTTTCCGAATTAATTCATTCCAATTAAAATCAATTGGTTTTCCGAGATGAGGTAATAAGTCTTTAATATACAAAATACCAATAACATTATCGAAAGTGTCTTTAAAAACAGGGATTCTCGAATATCCAGATTCCAATATTTGTGCGAGAACTGTGTTATACTGTAATGTTTCATCAAATGCTATAACATCTAATCTTGATTTCATTACTTGGCAAGCTTCTGTATTTCCAAATTTAACAATTCCCTCAAGGATTTTATGTTCTTCGTCAGAGGAACTTTCTTCTTTTGTTAATGCTAGAGCTTGTTCTAAATCATTCGTAGTTATTTTTATATTTTTCTTTTTTAGCCTTTTATGAATAATATTTGTACCATTAACCAATAAACTTTTTAACCATGATAACGGTGGGATTGATTTAATGGTATTGATTGGTAAAGACATCCATTTAGCGAAGAGAAAAGAATTTTTTGAAGCATAAATTTTAGGGACAACTTCACCAAACATTAATAAAGTAAAGGTGATTACAATAATTTCAATTATAAATCGAAATGTTTCATTTCCTGCTGCTGGTGGATAAATATCGTTGAGCAATGAACTTGATAAAATAACAACCCCAACATTCACGAAATTATTAGTAATAAGCAATGTTGCCAATAATTCTTTTGGATTCTCTAGAAGTTTTAAAACAGTTTTAGAAGTTTTACTTTCATCATTTTTTAATTGGTCCTTTTCTTTTGGACTTAACGAAAAAAAGGCTGCTTCAGATCCCGATGCTAGGGCAGATAAAAACAACAGAACTCCTAAGACTATAAAGCTGACAATTGCGCTTGAAAGACTAAATCCTGCCATAACAAATGCTTGTGATGATTCAATGCTTGGTATCTCGCTTATAATCATGCTGTCAAAAGGGAAGAATGTCAGTTTCTTCTTGCTCTAAATGGTCCATTTTTAAGAGGGGCGGTGGCGTTCCTTCTTCTTTGTAAGGTGCATTTAAACTTGTTGTTTTGTCGCCTCCTTCTGGTCTCGAAAGTATGTTTAATTCATCTGCAATAATTTCTGTAGTATAGCGCGTAATGTTCTCTTTATCTTGCCAAGAACGTTTTTTAATTTTTCCCTCAATATAAACTTTATATCCTTTTTTCAGGTATTTCTCAGCTACTTCAGCAAGACCTCTCCAAACAACGATGTCATGCCAATCAGTTATTTCTTTTTTCTCTCCTGTCGACTTGTCTGTGTACACTTCTGATGTAGCAATTGAAAAATTAGCTACAACTGCTCCGTTTTCCAAATGTCGCACCTCAGGATCTTTTCCAAGGTTTCCAATGAGAATTACTTTATTAACGCTTCCTGCCATAATTATGTCAAATATAAGGGTAATTGAATACTATTTAAAAGTAATGTTTTTTATCACTATTTCAAAATTAGAAATTGTTTGGAAATATTATTCGTTTTCAAGATAACGATCAATTAATCTAGGTAAAGGATAGTCTTGAATATCAGCTAATTTTATTTTCCTCCAATTCGCTTCAATCGCTATCGGTTCTCCGGAGAAATGGTAAAATTTTGCATGAATTCGCTGGTGTGATAAAATATGCTTTATTTCTGATGATACTTTTGAAGGGGTGTTTAACGTATATTTTTCCCAATTTGTAATTTCTGGATTGTCATCTGATTCAATTAGAGGAAATTGATAGAGGTTCAACCAAATATCTTTATTAATTCGTTTTTCCAAATAAGTATTTCCATCAAAATTAAACAACATAAAATGAAAATACCTATCAGTAATTTTGATTTTTTTTGACTTAACTGGTCTTGAAGTTATAGTTCCAGCGCCAGAACTCAAACAAATAGTTGCTAATGGACAAACACCACAATTCGGATTTGAAGGTGTGCATTGTAGCGCTCCAAATTCCATGATTGCTTGATTGTAAATATCAGGAAGATCTTTATTAATTAAGTTTTGCGCTAAATCAAAAAATAGCTTTTTACCTTCTGACGAATCAATTGGTGTTTCGATATCAAATACGCGACTTAAAACTCTGTAAACGTTTCCGTCAACAACAGCGACTGGTTCTTTAAATGAAAATGATGCAATTGCAGCAGCTGAATAAGTTCCAATTCCCTTTAGTAAAAGTAATTCTTTGTAGGATGTGGGAAACATGCCATTTTTTTCATGAGCGATTGTTTTTGATGTGAAATGAAGGTTTCTTGCCCGACTATAATATCCTAAGCCTTGCCAAAGATTTAAAACTTCTTGCTCTGAAGCATTCGCTAAATCAAAAACGGTCGGATATGTATCAATGAATTTTAAATAGAATGATAATCCTTGTTCAACTCGAGTTTGTTGCATGATAATTTCCGATAACCAAATTTTATATGGGTTATTTGTATGTCGCCAAGGCAAATCTCTTTTATTTAGTCTATACCAATCCGTTATTAATAGGTCAAAATCAGTCATTAAGGGAATTTTTTATTTTTTTTTTCAATAATGCAAAAATATAATCTTTTCTCGAAGTACTTTTGCAGACTGAAAATCAAATTGTTGAATAAAAAATAAAATATAAAAAAAATGACAAAAGCAGACATCGTAGCAGACATCGCCGGAGAAACGGGATTAGAAAGAGTAGAAGCTCTTAAAGCCGTAGAGGCGTTTATGACATCTATTAAATCTTCATTAGCAAATGGAAAAAATGTATATTTAAGAGGTTTTGGTAGCTTCGTTGTTAAGGAAAGAGCAGAGAAAACAGGTAGAAATATTTCTAAGAATACAACTATTATCATTCCAGCACATAACATTCCTTCATTCAAACCAGCAAAAACTTTTGTTGACGAGATTAAAAATAAGGTTAAAGTAAATTAAGAGTTACTTTTCATTGTAATGATATAAATTCATTTGAATTTATTATCTTTGCACTCCCTGAATTAAATTTGAAAGTTTATTTCCTTTAAATCAGGTGTATAGATTGAAATTAACAACTTAAATATAAGATTATGCCAAGTGGTAAAAAAAGAAAAGGACACAAGATGGCTACGCACAAGCGTAAAAAAAGATTAAGAAAAAATCGTCATAAAAAGAAAAAGTAACAATTGTTACTTGAAAATATAAACTTAGTAGGTTTTGGCTTGCTAAGTTTTTCTGTTTTTTTAACTTTTAAATAAAGCTTCGTGAGTTTAGAACTAATAGTCGATGCCCGTAAAGGGAGCATCTGGCTTGCTTTATTACGTGACGGGAAACTTATTGAGTTGCATGAAGAAAGAGGGAATAATGATTTCTCTGTTGGTGATATTTATCTTGGAAAAGTAAGGAAAATAGTACCAAGTCTTAATGCTGCTTTTGTTGATGTTGGATATGAAAAAGATGCATTTTTGCATTATTTAGATCTTGGACCTCAATTTAATTCACTTAATAAGTTTACAAAAGACACGCTACACGGCAAGCAAAACGTACCCGATCTTCTTTATTTTAAAGGTGAAGGTGACATCCCTAAGGATGGAAAAATTAATGATATTATTTCCTCTTCTCAACCTATTTTAGTACAAGTTGCGAAAGAACCAATCTCTAGTAAAGGTCCGCGTTTGTGTGCGGAAATCACTTTAGCTGGAAGATATTTAGTGCTTGTTCCTTTTTCAGATAAAATTTCAATATCTCAAAAGATTAAAGAACCAGAGGAAAGAAAACGTCTGAAGGATTTGATGGAAAGCATCAAGCCTAAGAATTTTGGTGTAATTATTCGAACGGTTGCTGAAAATCGTAAAATTGAATTATTAGATCAAGATCTTAAAAATCTGCTTGAAAAGTGGAAAACGATGTATGCCAATCTTAAGATTTCAACGCCTCCTAAACGAGTGTTGGGCGAGATTGACAAAACATCTTCTATTTTAAGAGATTTGTTGAATGGAGATTTTACAAATATTCATGTCAACGATGAAACTCTTTTCGGTGAGATGAGAGAATTCGTTACAGGAATTGCTCCAGGACGCGAAAATATTTTAAAACTCTACGATAGTAAGATTAGTATTTTCGAAAGATTCGGAATCACGAAACAAATAAAGACACTTTTTGGAAAGAAAGTTCCTTTGCCTAGTGGTGGTTACCTTATCGTTGAGCATACGGAAGCAATGCACGTTATTGATGTCAATAGTGGTAACCGTAAAGGTGCTGATGGACAAGAAAGTAACGCTGTAGCAACCAATATGGAAGCGGCAGAAGAAATCGCTAGAGTTTTGCAATTACGTGATATGGGTGGTATTGTTTGCGTCGATTTTATTGACATGCACGACCGAGAAAACAACAAAATTCTTTTTGAGAAATTGAAAAGTCACATGTTACGAGATCGAGCGAAGCACAATATTTTACCTCCTTCAAAGTTTGGAGTGATTGAGATTACACGTCAACGAGTACGACCAGAAACAGATATCAATACTTCTGAAATGTGTCCTACTTGTAACGGAACTGGTGAAGTTCAGGCGAGTATTTTATACGCGGAAGAGATTGAATCAAACTTGAATTATTTGTTATTGGATAGAAAAGAAGCTAATGTTAGCTTGCTTGTGCATCCATATTTGGAAGCTTATTTCAAAAAAGGAATAATTTCAAGACAAGTAAAATGGTTCTTTAAATATAAAAAATGGATCACTGTAAGAGGTGTCACTGCGCACCATTTATTGCAATATTCATTTGTAAATAAGATTAACGAGGAAATTGCACTCTGACATGAAGTCGGAGTGTAAATACTCTCTTTTAGAAGCAAAAGCTAAGTTAGAAGCGCTTTGTGCTTATCAAGAGCGATGTCAGCTCGAATTACGCCAAAAGTTAAGTTTGTGGGGATTTAGTGAAGAGGATTCTGATGCACTAATCTCGGATCTAATATCAAATCGGTTTCTTGACGAAGAGAGATTTGCCTCTGCATTTGTTTCAGGAAAATTCCGAATTAAAAAATGGGGAGTAATCAAAATCAAAAGTCATCTTTCTCAAAAACGAATTTCTAATTATTCGATTCAAAAGGCGCTTAAAGAAATTGACCGAGATGAATATTGGGATACACTTCTTTCTCTTACAATCAAAAAACAAAAAGAACTAGCAAAGGAGAAAGACCCTTGGCAAAAAAAAGTCAAAGTGATGCGTTTTTTGCAATCAAAAGGGTATGAAAGTGACTTGATACAGGATGCTGTAAAAACAGTTTTTTCTACTGAGAAATAAGTTTTTGAACAACAATTTCTTGTTCACCTAAATAATTAACAAACGCTATTTTAACAGTGTACAAGCCCGAAATTTCAGGCGTTGAAAACGAGCCATAACTTTGATTAGAAATTTTTTCGGTCATAATTAATTCACCAGCAATATTGTAAAGTGTTACGGTGAATTCAGCAATTTCATCATAGGCAGAACGAACAATAAATTTCCCGTTTTTTGAGGCTGGATTGGGATAAACTGAAAACTCATCAGCTGCTTCATTCATGAAAACTGATTGGTCAAAATGCAACAAAAACAATCCGTTTTGCCGATCTGATACAATTATTCGACCTGATAAATAATTTGAAAATACTCCCCAAGCGCCATTCATCTTAAAAATAGAGGACGTTGGATAAGTGTCGTAACTTGCTATTTCAATCGGCGCATTTCTGATGTCAAAAATTCTTAATCCTTCATTATAGTATGCAACAAAAGCAAATTGATTGGTGCACATTATGTTATGAGGCACACTATTATTTTCATAATTTGTACCGAAAAAACTTTGAACTTGAATAGAGTAATCAGAACCTACGATACATTTTTTAACGCGTTTACCATTCGTCTCATCCGCAAAAACGTATGTCAATCCATCTGGACTTAACCATCCTTGATGATTGTATCCTTGATCTTGATAAAAAGTAAGATTATTAATATAAATTGGAGTTGAAGGATTCGTAAAATCATAAACCCTTAATCCTTCATCACCACAATTTAATAGTGCAATGTTATCCCGAACATAACAATCGTGAACAATTGGAATATCTGATGGACCTTCCCACAGTAAAACAGGATTAATTGGGTCGGCCAATGAAAAAACGCGCAATGGAACTAAAGATAATGGACTTCCAGCTACGATTGGCGTAACAAGGCAAGCATAGAGTAATGCATTTGTTGTATCAATTGTCAGGTTGTGTGTCTTGCCAAAATAGAGATTTTGAAGATCAGCTACCTTAACAACTGAATCAGGTAGATAGCTTAAGTCTATTATTTGCATACTACTATTTCCTTCATCACAAATAGAATAAGCATAATTGCCAAAGGTTTTAAATTCACGATGAACTACCTGGGACGAATTAAAACGGCCTTCAACGAAGCCACATTGTATTAATTTGTTTTCATTCGAAAGTTTAAAAAAATGGGTTCCTTCCGTCGAACCGATGATTGCGTATTCAGAATTATTTCTTGTAAATCCCCAACATCCGCTGTATCGCACATTACTTGTGTTTGTAACTAAAGTATCTTCGTTCCAATTATCAAGGAATGTGATGTTTTTTTGTTCTTGTGCTTGAAGCAGAATAGTGCAAAAAAGATAAAGAAATAGAATAATCCTTTTCATTTGGTAAACGTTGTAATGTAAAGATAAAAACAATAGAAGGAATTAGAATATTTTAACTTTTAATAAGTGAATATTAATTATTTTAGTGCTCAAAATGAAATTAAGGTGTCAGACGCAGTAATTATTATTCCAACTTACAATGAAATTGAAAATGTTGAACACATGGTTCGATCAATCATGGCGTTTGAAAAGGATTTTCATATTTTATTTGTTGACGATAATTCTCCAGACGGAACAGCTGAGAAAATTGAAGAACTACAACTTGAATTTTCTGCTAGAATATTTCTTGAAAAAAGGGAGGGGAAACTTGGCTTAGGAACTGCTTACATTCATGGATTTAAAACTGCGATTTTAAAAAGGTATGAATTTATTTTTGAAATGGATTGTGACTTCTCACACGACCCAAATGATTTGATTCGCTTATATAATGCATGTGTTCAAGGTGCTGATTTGAGCATCGGTTCGCGCTATTGTAAAGGAGGAAAAGTGAAGAATTGGCCGTTAAAGAGAGTCTTAATGTCATATTTCGCAAGTGTATATGTTCGCATGATATTGTTTATTTCGATTAAAGACACTACCGCTGGGTTCAAATGTTATCGACGAAAAGTGCTAGAAACAATTAATTTGGATGGTAATACATTTAAAGGGTATGCTTTTCAAATTTGTATGAAATATGCAACAGTTAAGCATGGTTTTAAAATTACGGAAGTACCAATCACTTTTGTGGATAGACTTTACGGTATATCAAAAATGAGTTCAGGTATCTTTAAAGAGGCCTTTTTTGGGGTTTGGAAAATGAGAAAAATGAAATTATGAGTTCTACTATTTTATTAAAAGCAGCAACTATTGTTAATGAAGGTCAGCAGTATGTAGCTGATATTTTAATTAAAAATGGAATAATTGACAAAATAAGTTCACAAATAAATCCAAGAGAAAATTCTACTGTTTATAATCTTGAAGGGAAATTTGTACTTCCAGGATGTATAGATGATCAAGTACATTTTAGAGAGCCAGGTTTAATTCACAAGGCTGATATCGCTTCAGAATCAAAAGCAGCTGTAGCTGGAGGAATTACATCTTTCATGGAAATGCCGAATACAATTCCTAATGCATTAACGCAAGAAATTTTAGAAGATAAATATCAGATTGCTGCCCGCTCGTCAATAGCCAACTATTCTTTTTTTATGGGAGCTTCCAATGATAATTTAGAGGAAGTTTTAAAAACGAATGGAAAGAATGTTTGTGGCGTAAAAATATTTATGGGTTCGTCAACTGGAAATATGCTTGTTGACAGAGAAAAATCATTGGAAGATCTTTTCGAAAAAGTACCACCATTAATCATCGCAACACATTGTGAAGATGAAGGAACAATTCGTGCAAATATTGAAAAGCACAAAGCGATTTACGGTGAAAACATTCCAGTTGAATTGCATCCTATAATTCGCAGTGGAGAAGCATGTTTTTTATCTTCTTCAATGGCTGTTCGACTTGCAAAGAAATATAATACACGCTTACATATTTTACATATTTCAACAGAGAAAGAGCTTTCTTTGTTTGATAATACATTGCCTCTTGAGAAAAAACTGATTACTGCTGAAGCGTGTATTCATCATTTATGGTTTTCTGACGAGGATTATAAAACGAAAGGAAATTATATCAAATGGAATCCAGCAGTCAAAAAAGCGAGTGATCGTGACGCTATTTTTCAAGCAGTTTTGGATAATAGAATAGATGTTATCGCAACAGATCATGCGCCACATACAATTGAGGAAAAAGAGCAATCGTATTTTAAAGCTCCTTCTGGCGGACCGTTGGTTCAACATGCTTTGCAAGCCATGCTTCAGAAAATGGAAAATGGATTAATTACAATTGAGAGAATCGCTGAAAAAATGGCACATAATCCAGCAATCCTTTTTCAAATAGAAAAGAGGGGTTTTATCAAAGAAGGTTATTTTGCTGATTTAGTTGTTCTTGATAAAAGACCCTTTACCGTTGCGAAAAGTAATATCTTGTACAAATGTGGTTGGTCACCTTTCGAAGGATATACCTTTAATTATTCTGTTGATAAAACGTTTGTAAATGGGAATCTTGTTTATAGTGATAGTCAAGTTTTAGAAGGTACTTTTGGTTCACGTATGACTTTTAATAGATAATATGAAGTATCTTCTACCATGTGTATTTATCCTTTTGAACTCTTGTTCGGATTCTATGTATGGTAAACCAACGCCTCAGAATTTAATTCCAAGAGATACTTTAGTGATGGTTTTAAAGGATATGACGTTAATTGAATCGCATATTCAAACAAAATATTTGCATGTTTCAAGATTCCAAAAAACAATGAATATGTCTGGAAAAAAAATCTTAGATCATTATTCAATCTCACACAAACGATTTGAAGAAAACATGGAATATTATGGTTCACGACAGGAAATAATGCAATCGATATACGCTCAAATCCTCGACTCTTTGAATAAAGAGGCTTCGTTATTAAGTAATGATGTGGTTATAATAGATACCAGTGTTTTTCTAACACAGCCCAAAAGAATAAAAGGATTTAAATTAAATCAATAAGATTAACGCAATTTTCTATCAGGATTTGTTTTAAGAAAAGATTCCCAATTGCCTGATTTTGATTTGTTGTGCTCACCAATTCCATTTGAGAAATGATGACAAACAGCAACAGCTAATCCATCAGTTGCATCTAAATATTTAGGCATTTCATCAAAATTTAAAAGCGTTTGTAACATAGCTGCAACCTGCTCTTTTGACGCATTTCCATTCCCTGTTATGGCTTGTTTAATTCTTCTTGGTGAATATTCTTCAAAAGGTACATTGTGACTTAAACTTGCGGCTATCGCAACCCCTTGGGCGCGACCAAGTTTTAACATTGATTGAACATTCTTACCAAAAAAAGGTGCTTCAATCGCCATTTCATCTGGTTTGAATTCTTTAATGATTCCATCTAATCGATCGAAAATGCGTTTTAATTTATCTGGATGGGTTGGAAGTTTGCTCAATTGAATGATACCGAAATTAATTAGCGATAATTTATTTTGTTTGACATGAATTAATCCATATCCTAAAACTGTTGTTCCGGGATCAATTCCAAGAATTATCTTATCTTCAACCATTCAATTTTTGTTCGTTGGTTAAAGCTATAAAAAAACAAAAGATAATTTTCATTTTTCTTAAAATGATTCTGCTTGCGGTCATCGCAGTGTTTTTTTATTTTCAATTTATCAAGATTGATTGGAGCAAAGAAAAAATACAATTAATTCATCCATTCTTTTTATTTCTCACTTTATTATTAGTTCCAATTAACTGGTTTTTAGAATGGTTAAAGTGGGTTGTAACCTTAAATGTTGTAGAAGTGCGAACAACGCAAAAAATAAAAATAAATGCTTTTTTTGCTGGAATAATAACAGGTATGTTAACACCAAATATGCTTGGTAATTTCATTGGACGCATTTATTATTTTGAGAGAAGAAATAGAATCTCTTTGACAATTTTGACCCTTGTTTCAAATTATGCCCAATTTATTGCAAGCATTGTATTTGGTATTATAGGGATTTTGATTTTAGGAAAGATTCCTATTGATTTTGAAATCAATAAATTCTATTTTTTACTTATTGGAATTGGACTTGTTGTAATCTTATTCTATTTCAATTTTGAATGGTTATTGATTTTTCTAAAAAGAAAAGTAAGAATGCATGTATTGATTCGAAATATCAAGAGACGTCGAATGTATCGATGGAAAATTCTTTTGTTGAGTTTTCTGCGTCACGGTATTTTTACCTTACAATTTTCTTTTATGCTTCATGCTTTTGGAGAAAATCTGTCACTTGAGAATGCGTATTGGATCTGGCAAGTATATTTGTGGGTTACGATTGCTCCATCATTGATATTAGGAAAATTGGCGATTCGTGAATCAATTGCAATTTGGGTATTGACATTGGCTGGAATGGGAGAGTTGACCGTTTTAATTTCTTCTTTTCTCATTTGGACTTTCAATTTATTGTTACCGACAATAATTGGTTTATTTATTTGCAAAGAAAAGTGATGAGTTATGCTAGAATTTGAAGTTTCATTCTATGTTATTTATATTTTCCTCTTGGGAACACTTGTTTTTTGTGGCTTTTTTATTCAATCGAAAAAGGAATTGGCATACAAAAAACAAGAATTTAACTTAGATTCTAGTTTGATTTGTTTAAGTGAATTGGTTGTAATTATTCCATTTCGAAACGAAGAGAAGAGAATCGAATGTTTATTGAAAAGTATTCTGGAATCCAATGAATTGCCAAAGGAGTTCATTTTTGTTAACGATCATTCTTCAGACGGAAGTGTTGATTTAATTGCTAAAAAGCTTATTGGGATTCCATATCGAGTCTTAGAATTGCCAGAGGATCAAGAAGGGAAGAAGCGAGCAATACGTTATGCAATGGAACAATCAAGTTCTGACTACATATTAAGTTTTGATGCCGATATTGAATTTAACCCAAGCTATTTCACCAAACTCAAAACTCTTTTGGAAGCTGAGTTATATATTCTACCAGCAATTTTAAAAGCTAAAAAATTCCATGAACATTTGTATGAAGTAGATTTGATCTTAGTGAATGCTGCAAATTGTGGAATAGCAGGATTGAAAAGACCGATTATGGCGAGTGGAGCAAATTTACTCTATAAAAGAGATGCTTTTGAAAAATATGACAATTTTGAAAGTCATTCACACATGCCAAGTGGAGATGATATCTATCTTTTAAGAGATTTCAGAAAACAAAATGCAGTTATTCGATTAATTACAGACACGACTTTCTCAATTGAAACGGAAACACCACAGAGTTTAAAGGAATTTTTCAATCAACGCTTGAGGTGGATTGCGAAAACGGGAGATGTAAAAGATCATTTAAGCACTTATCTTGCAATTATTCAGGTTGTTTTGACATTTTGTTTCGTTCTGATTGCTGGTATTCTGGCTTTCAATTGTGAATGGAAAATGTTTATGGTGTGCTATATTTTGAAAACGAGTGTTGATATGTTGATTTTCCTGCCTTATTTCAACAGAATTAAAAGAATGAAATCGTGGTTGTTCATTCCAATTTATGAACTATTATTCCCACTATATTCCCTGGTAATTTTATGTGCAATGTATTTGTACAAACCAGTTTGGAAGGGTAGGAGGTTAGACACGAATTATTAATCCCCAATACTATATGTTACAGTTATATGTTACAGTTCTATGTTACACTTCGGCAAGCTCAGTGCATCGCTATGTTGTTCAAAACTTGAATCCCAAATCCCTTAACGCTTCTCAATCTCCGCCAAACTTTCCATTTTCTTTTTCGCAAGAAATCCTTTTACATCTTCAAAATGTTCTTTTACCCGTTTGTTTCCAAATTCGAAAACTTTCGTCGCTAAGCCATCCAAGAAATCTCTGTCGTGTGATACAAGAATTAACGTCCCATCAAAATTGCGTAAAGCATCCTTAATGATATCTTTTGTTTTCATATCTAAGTGATTTGTAGGCTCATCGAGAATCAAAACATTCACTGGTTCAAGTAACAATTTGAT
>Ga0209190_1000478_pt1 | contig 29223 bp, 24 predicted proteins | sample M_140205_XF_Meta_FD_187315 | JGI IMG/M metagenome (GOLD analysis project Ga0209190, IMG submission 187315) | Freshwater microbial communities from Lake Montjoie, Canada to study carbon cycling - M_140205_XF_MetaG (SPAdes) (version 2) | ecosystem: Environmental > Aquatic > Freshwater > Lake...
AGCAACGTTGGAATACCCATTTGACCTTCATTTGTGATAATCAAATCACCATTCTCGAGGAAAGTGATTCCTTCTGGTTTATTGAATAGATCGGAATCTAAACAAATAAAATTAATTAGCTCTCCTGTTTTAGTGTAAACCGCCATTGTATGGTCAATTGCTGATAAAATGTATATTTCGTCCGTTTTAGGATGAACAGCCAATTCAGAAGGCATAAACTTTAATGCTGAAATACTGTCTGCAGTAAGCTTTGATAGTTTTTGTGGCAATGGAATTCCCTTTTCGTTCGCAAAAGCTTCAATTTCTGAAACACTAATTACGAAAAGAGGCTTTTCATTCAATTTTTTTGTTGCTAAATCAATTGCGTAAATTGCTCTACTGTCCTTATATTCTGGACCTTTTCCTGTTTTACTTTTTGGTGCAAGCAATAAACTATTTGTTCGTTGATCGTAACACAAACCTTCATTATCCAAATTTGGGATATTCAACTTTGTTTCGATTACGTTAGATGAATCCCAAGGTGAATTTATTTCAATTAATGTTGCATCACTGCGTAAAACATAAAAAGTGCTGTCAACCCTCGTAATTCCTTCATAATCTCCATTTTGTCCGAATTGAAATTGACGAATTATAGAATCTGAATCTAAATCATAAACGAAAATAATTCCATTTTCATCTTGAATACATGCAATTTCGTTTCCTTCAATCTTTGTAACTCCTGATATTTCTCTTAATTCAAAAGGAAGATTTAAAATAAATTCAGGTTTTTCGAAATTGAACCATCCATCTTCTTTTTGAAAAAGTGTTTCAAGCATATAAAAATGCTCAACACCAGCCTTTTGAATACGTTTCACCGCAATAAAAGACAAAGCTGCAATGATAAAAGAAAAATAAATTTGTTTCGACATGGTGTTTTGTGAAAGCAAATATACAATTGTATTTATAGAATAAAAAATCTGCTAATTATTTTAAATTAACTTTGTATTAAGATTATACGTTCTATACAAGATTGATAAATTTTTGAAGATGAGTTATTGCAGTTTTTGTATTGGAAGAGAGGAGCATGATGCTCATAGAGTTTATCACGAAAGTCAATATGGCTTTCCGATTGAGGACGATAACGAGTTGTTCGGACGATTAATTTTGGAAATCAATCAGGCAGGATTATCTTGGGCAACTATATTAAAGAAAGAACAAAATTTTCGAAAAGCATTTGATAATTATTCAATAGTAAAAATTGCAAGTTATGACGAAATTAAAATTCAAGATTTATTAACAAATGCTGGCATTATTCGCAACAAATTAAAAGTTAGAGCTGTTATATACAATGCACAACAAATTCAACATTTTAAGGAGGATTTAGGGTCGTTTAAAAATTGGTTGGATATAAATCATCCAAAATCAAAAGAAGAATGGACTATTTTATTCAAAAAGACGTTTAAATTTGTAGGAGGGGAAATTGTTAATGAATTTTTAATGAGTACTGGATATTTAAAGGGGGCTCACGATGAAAATTGTATAATTTTTGATAGAGTAAAAAAAACAAATCCAAAATGGTTAGAATTATGAGAAAGTATTTAGTAATAATCGTTCTTATATTAGGTTCACTGAACGTAATGGGGCAGTTTGGGATTTCAGGTGGCGCATCAGTCCTTAAAGGATTTGGAACTACTGCAAAACCCTTTATAGGAATGCATATAGGAGGTGAATTACCAAGAAATGATCAGAATTCTCTGTATGCAAGAATTTCTCTATATGCAAGACAAAAAGAAACAACAACAAATTCGACTTTTGTTCAAACAGCTGATTTAACAGGCTTTCAGAATATTAGTTATGTGAATTCAATGAATTACACAATTCTCGAAGGAGGTAATAGGTATTATATCGGTAATGGATATGATTCTGGATTTGGAGGTTATGGTGGAGCAAACTTATTGTTAGCATTCAATACAATAAAAAGAACTTATAGCGATTATGATCAGGTTTTATACAGTTTACCATCTTCAGAAATGCCAAAAGGTTCTATTTTTAACCTTGGCTTTGGTTTAGGTGGAGGGGTGAAATATACATTTGCTGGAATTGGAACCATGTATTTTGATGCGAACTTTGCTTATCTTATAACTTCATCGGCTAGTAATTCAACAGCTAGTAGTGTTGTAAACACCTTATATGCTCCTCTTTTATTCTCGTTTAACATAGGTTTCCGAAAAGATTTCTTTTAGAACCCAAATATATTTCTTCGTTTAGGAATGGTTTGAAAAGCAATAAGAATTTCATTATAATTATTGAACCGTCCATTTATACCTTCAGTTAAACTGTTAAGTATTTCTTCTTGAGATAGCAAGTTAGGTGCTGTTTTAAACTGGTGTTTATTGCACATTTTGAGAAGAATTGGAAAGAATCCTTTTGGCAATTCAACATGATCAGGCAAAGGATAGGTTAATTGCAAATTTGTAAAAATGCTTGGATTTGGATGTGATAACGGTAATTTATCCGTAAAAAGTTTCCAAATAATTATTCCTAGGGAAAACTGATCTGTACGTTGGTCTACGATTTCAAGTTTATTCAATAATAACTCAGGTGCGGCATATCCCAAAGGAAAAAGAGTTTGACGGTGATTTTCTTCATCCGTTCTCAATGCCATTCCGAAATCAATTAGATTTACTTCAATTTGTCCATTCTCTTCATGTATGATAATATTGCTTGGTTTTAAATCGCAATGAACTATTTTCTGTTCTGCTAAAATTTGTAGTAAACAAATTAGTTTTGGTAGGATATCTTGAAAAACTTGTATTCTTTTTCTTCTCTTTATTGTTTTCCAATATTCATCTAATGAAATTCCTTCTGAATAGTTTTTAAGCACAATTATCTCAGTTTCGGATTCAAAAAAATCACTAGTTTTTGGTAATCCAAGAGTATTAAAAGAAAAGGTTGCTTCTTTCAATAGACGCGCTTGCAATTGAAAATTCACTTCTGTTTTAACGAGTGATTTCTGCACAGCAAATTCTAAAGTGAGTTTGTTTTGGACCAAATATACAGCTCCAAATTTTCGCTTCGATTGCGTGCCAAGGGGTTTTATTATTAAATATTTTTCTGATAAATTAGACATCTTCAAATCAAAAGAACAAAAAAGGTATTAGAAATACCTTGTTTTTAGAATTAATATCCAATATATTTCAAATTCTTTTTACTTTTCAATAATGAAAAAATCTTATTTGATAGCAGATAGTGGAGGAACCAAAACAGATTGGTGCTATGTGGATGTTTTAGGTAATAAAAACTATTTTACAACAGCTTCTTACCATCCCAATCTCATATCAGATGAATGGATTGAAGTAAATGAGTCGTTTTGGAAAAAATATATCATTATTAAAGATTTGGAAGTCCATTTTTATGGAAGTGGATGTTTAAAAGAACCAAACAGTACCAAGGTCAAATTAGTTTTTGAGAAGTGGGGATTTAAAGATGTTCAGGTGGAATCCGATATTCTTGCAGCCGCGAGGGCTTGTTTTGGGAAAGAGGATGGTTGGATAGGAATCTTAGGGACAGGGGCAGTTTTGGCTGAAATTGAAAATCATCAAATAAAAAATGTTTACGGTGGATTAGGACCATTGATTGGTGATGAAGGAAGTGGTTTTTACTTTGGGAAATTGCTAATTGATTACTATTTGAAAGATAAATTTTCATTAGAAACGAAAAGGGAAATTGAATCTATACTTGATACAGTAGTTTTTAAGAAATTAGATATAAATACCCCAGCAAATAAGGAATTCATTGCAAGTTTTTCCGGCTTGTTATCTGGCTCCTTAAATTTAGAAATTCAACAACTTCATCTTGAGAATATTTTATGTTTTATTGAAAAATATTTCCCTGCAACTTTAGTTAATAAAACAATTTGTTTTGTTGGAAGTTACGCGCATTATAATCAAAGAATAATCAAAGAACTACTCTTAAACCGGCATTTGAATTTAGGTGTTGTAATCACTAAACCAATAGAGCTTTTGTCCGAATATTCGATAAAAAGTACATTTTAGTCAATCAAAACTACTATTTAAACAATTTATTATTACTTTAGTCGATGATATTTGCAGTTCATCTATCATTTTTCATCATTGGTAGAATAGTTGAATAACTCTGAAGAATAATATGCAAATTGCAGTATAAATTGTTTGATTTATGGAAGAATTATATATTAACGCTACTCCACAGACCCCATTTATCCATTTCAATGGTAAAAGCGGTGTGATGGAGATTAAAGGTCGTTCTATCCCAGACCAACCAGATGAATTTTGGTTGCCAGTGTTAAATTGGTTTGAAAGGTATTTATTGAACCCTAATGGATCAACTGTTGTAAAAATTCATTTAGAATATTTCAACATTTCATCGTCTAAAAGGATTCTGTTCTTATTGTATAAGCTAAATGAACTTACTGAAGTTGGAAATAACGTTCATGTTGAATGGCTTTACCGTGAAACAGATGAAGACATGTATGAAGTTGGGCAAGATTATGCTTATATGGTGAAGGTTCCTTTTATATTTAAAGAATTCATTGATGTGGATATTGCAATGGCAGTTTAAATTTGCATAGAAAAATAGATTGAAACACCTTTTAAAGAGGTGTTTTTTTTTGCTTTGTGGTTTCTATAGATAGATTTCTGTTATTTTTGTTGAAAATTGAATCTTTGAGACTTTTAAAAGACATACCACACGAAAGGTTTAAAATTCAACTCTTGAATTACAATGCTAAATACATTGTTAAGATAGAGTTGGGTCAATTTGAACAGCTTTTTAAGATTGGCGAATTGGATGTTAATTCGTTGGAAGATTTAGAAAAAATGATTTCACCAGAATTACTTTCCAATTGCTTAAAGCGTTTTATAGAAATGCGCGCTGATTGGGAAACGGAATTTAAAAAAAATACAAATCAATTATAAAATGATTATGAATAAGTTATTGGTAGTGACAAGTGTTGTTTTGTTAGGAATTACGGCTTGTGGTAAGAAAGAAAAGGTTAAAGAAAATTCAACACCTAAGATTGTAACAAGAGATATGAAAGGCTTGAAAATAGCTTTTTATAACAGTGATAGTCTGAAAGTTACGTTTGAATACTTTAAGAAAGAGGAAGCAATTGTTACGAAAAAGCAAACTGCCTTTCAAAATGAAGTTGAGCGGAGGTCTAAAGAGTATCAGAATTATATAATGAAGAACAACGAGAAATTGAGAAGTGGGTTACTATCAGAAAATGAACAAGCTCAAATTCAGCAACGTGCGCAACAAATGGAATCTGATTTGATGCAATATCAGCAAAATGAAGGAGCTCGATTGGAAAAAGAAACAATGGAGAAACTTGAAACCATTAGTAAAAAAATTGAAGTTTTTGGAAAGCAATTCAGTGAAAAAAATAACATTGATATCCTACTGATTCACGGTCAAGGGGGACAAATCAATTTTATCAATTCTGCAATGGATGTAAGTACAGAGTTCGCCGCTTTTTTAAATGAGCAACAAGCAGAAATTGAAAACGATACAAAGAAGTAAAAACTATGTTTATTGCACGTCAAAAGCAAGTAGAGAATATTGCAGAATACGTTTTGTACATGTATCAAATTGAGGATTTGGTGCGTGCTTACGATTTTGATTTAGATGCAATAATTGATAATTATGTGCGTCCACAATTGCCAGATAATTCATTTATCGAACAGTACAAGGATTGGTACAGAGATATTATTGGACAAATGAAATCTCAGAGAATTGAAAAAATGGGTCATTTAAATGATTTAAAGGATGTTTTGGTTGAGATTTCATTTTTACACAATACCTTATTGAATCAGGCAAATGATGAGAAATACCGTGTTTTATTTGAAACGGGAACTCCGTATATTGAAGAATTCAAAGAACGTTCAAATCTGAAAGAAAAGAATCAAATTGAAGTCTTGTTTCATGCTTTGTATATGAAGTTATTGCTTCGAATGAAAGGAAAAGAAATCAGTGCTGAAACGGAAGAAGCATTCGATGCTATGCGAATTATTTTAGCTTATTTAGCCAATTCATACCGCCAAATGAAAAGTGGTGACATGAATTTTTTGAATAATTGATTAATTCTTGTTTTTTTTATTGAATTAAACTATTCTTTTGCCCCGTGCGACTTCGCTATGTCAATCCAATAGTCAGATAAATTTTTTGGATTTGCTCCAATTGCATCAGCTAAATACAAAGCCATTCCCATAATTAATACAGCAGCTTCATGAAATTCGTGATTCGTTTTTAACGTTTCAAATTTTTCTTGAACTCTTTCTTGCAGTATTTCGTTGTGTGTTTGGGCAAATAAAATAGGGTTTTCGATATTTTTAGTAATAGTTGGAAGCATCAATTGATCGAGCCATTCATTACCAATTCTTTTAACCAGGGATTCCGGAGATTCGGTGCCCATTTTCCTCCATTCTTTAAGCGTTCGATCATCCTTAGAGTCAGCTATCCCGCTATCAAGAAGTAGCACGAAGGCAACATCAGCTAAATTTTGCATAAGATCTAAATATGCATCTTGCGCTTCTTCAAAAAGCTTTGTTTCTTGGCCCTTCAGGTATTCACCTACACTTAAATGGGGCAAATTGACTACATCAGGACAACCCAGTGAACAGGGGAATTCTTCTCCTTGGTATATGTAATTGACTTCATTACTTTGAATTTGTCTGCCTAGTGGGAATAATCTGCAGGCCAATGGACGACTCAAATGAACACTGCAACCATGATTCTCACTATATAAGTTGCACGACTGTCTGCCATTCGAATCAGTATTCCCATTAAATTTTAAACGAATCCCTCCAAACTCGGTATACAAATCACGAAATTCTCTCGCTGTTATTTTTTTTTCTTTGGCAAGAACTAATAATTCCCATGGATTCAGCTTGACTAAATTCCCATGACAACACGTGCCTGTCCGCGTGCACGTCAGAGGAAGTTTATCATGAAGTTTTAATTTCGTTGTTACCATTCTTGGAATATGCAGCAGTTAGATTCAATAAACAAGTGAATCAAAACCATTATTTCTTCTCAGTTGAAAATATTTTCCCTGGATTCAAAATTCCATTTGGATCAAAAACAGATTTAATGGAACGCATTAAATTCAAACTTACTTCCGGAAATGCAATATCCATATAAGGCTGCTGAACCAAACCAATTCCATGTTCACCGGAAAGTGTACCACCCAATTTAACAACTTCTGTAAATAATTCTCGAATGGCTAAAGGAAGATCATTTTCCCATTGCTCATCTGATAAATCTCCTTTTATTATATTGACATGCAGATTTCCATCACCAGCGTGACCATAACAAACAGAATGCAAGCCATATTTTTTACAAATCTTTTTAACGTAATGTAATAATCGTGGTAATTCATAACGTGGCACAACAGTATCTTCCTCCTTATAGATTGATTGAGCTTTAACTGCTTCACCAACTTTTCTTCTCATAGACCAAAGACTGTTTTTTTGTGCATCGCTTTCTGCAAAAAGAATTTCGTCTGTTTCGAAAGTTTCCAATACTGTCATGATTTTCTCACATTCAGTCATTAAAAGATCCATGTTAAACCCATCGACTTCAATTAATAAATGTGCCGCATGATTTTCTTTTACCTCAATTGTTTGATCTCCAGTGAATTTTTGAGTCCAAGTTAATGCATCACGCTCCATGAATTCTAAACCACTTGGCGTAATTCCAGCTCTAAAAATTGCTGCAACAGCTTCACACGCTTTTTCAGCATCGAAAAAAGGAACAAGCATTAATAAATCGTGAGTAGGGTGTGGAATAAGGCGCAAAACAATTTTTGTAATGACGGCTAAAGTTCCTTCTGAGCCGATAATTAATTGTGTTAGATTATAACCTGTTGCATTTTTCAAAACGTTGGCACCTGTCCAAATAATTTCTCCCGTTGGTAAAACCACTTCAAGGTTCAGAACATAATCTTTGGTGACTCCGTATTTTACTGCCTTAGGTCCGCCTGAATTTTCAGAAACATTTCCACCAATAAAACAACTTCCTTTACTTGCAGGGTCTGGAGGATAAAATAATCCTTTTTCTTTTACTGCATTTTGTAAAACTTGCGTAATAACACCAGGTTCAGTTGTTACTTGATGGTTTTTCTCGTCTATATCAAGAATCCTATTGAATTTTTCCATGGATAAAGCAACACCTTTATGAATAGGCAGTGAACCACCACTCAATCCGGTTCTAGCTCCTGATGGCGTTACAGCAATTCGATTTGCATTGCAATAAGCTAGTATTTTGGAAACTTCTTCTGGTGAAATTGGTTTTAAAACAACTTCAGGTAAAAACGACAAATCTTCTGTTTCATCGTGACTGTATTCCTTTAAATTATCCAAATCATAAAAACAGCGATCTCCCAAAATTTTAGTGAAATTTTCAATATCTGAAGTTTGTATCGGACGAAAGTCATTCATAGTTTAAATTACATTACGATAAAATATATTAATAGAGAATGCTGGAATTTAATTTCCTTTTATCTCAAATTCGGTTCTACGATTTTGTTGTTTGCCATCCTCAGAATTATTAGATGCAATAGGTTTTGATGCACCGTATCCTTTAGCTACCATTCGGTTTGCTACAATTCCTTTACTTGTAAGATAGGCAACAACCGCTTCAGCTCGACTTTGAGATAATGTTTCATTCAATGTTGCAGAACCTGTGTTATCCGTATGACCTGAGATTTCAATTTTCAAAGTTGGAACATCTTTCATTAATTTTAATAGACGATCTAATTCCGAGTTTGATTCAGGTCGTAATGTTGATTTACCAATGTCAAAAAAGATGTTTCTCAAAGCTATTTTACTACCAATAGCAATATTTTTCAACTCAATTACCTTGTTGACTAAATTGTCTGCAGCTCCATTTGGAATATCGAAATTCTCCGAATGAAACAAATACTTATCTGCTTTTACGGCAATACCGTAGTTCTTTCCAGAAGCCAACGTGATGATAAATTTACCTGTAGCGCTGTTTGTTGTGAATGTTTCAATTGCTTTTCCTGTCACGTTATCCGTGATTTCAATGTTCGCTTCAACTGGTTTTTTTGTCATGGCATCAATTGTTATTCCTTTGAATACCGTAAATGATTTCTTGTTGACATCAACAGTTGCTTCAACTTGTGCATCTTTCATCGGCATCGCAATAGAAGAAAGTAAGTAATCTTCAACATCTGTAATTGGTGTTTTTTCAGGGCCCCAAAAAGTTACTTTGTAAATGTCATAACCACCTTTTCCTCCAGCTCTATTTGATGATATATAAGCAAATTTCCCATTCGCAGTTCCAGCAAAGAAAAAATCATCATAAGGAGTATTAATAGGATAACCCATGTTCACAGGTTTTGTCCATTGACCTTGAACTTTTTTAGATACAAATATGTCATAACCACCAATTGACTCATGACCTTCAGAAGCAATATACATCGTCTCATCATCAATATGAAGGTATATTGGTCCGTCATTGAATTTGGAATTGATTAACGACACCATAGTTGCTGCCATGTAATCCTTTTGAATCTTACTTTGCATTGCGCTGTACATGATATCAAAGCCATTTGCTCTGTTATCATTGTCTCTAGAAAAGAAAATACTCCAACCATCTGGATTATAAGCTGCGTATTTTTCATTTGCTTTTCCTGATGAAATTTGAAAATGCATTAACGCCGGATCTGACCAGTTCAATCCACTCAATTTACTTTCAAATACATCTAGTTGACCATTTACCTCGCGGTGAAGTAACATTCTTGTGCCATTATAACTCATGTTATTTGAAACATCATCACCTGTCGTATTCAAAGGACCAGAAATTTGTTTTGGTGTTGCCCATTTCCCGTCATTTAATGTTGATGTATAAATGTCGTCGTCATATACACCCACTTCATTTGGGGTATGACCGTTAGACCGGTTAGATGTTAAAACCATTTCAGCACCATCTGTTGTGATTGAAGGAGCAAAATCGTCAGCATCTGAACTTAATTCAGGAACATTGTCAACCCAAGCGCGAATTGGTGCAGCTTTCAATGCTTTTGCAGCCTTGCATTCGTTTTTATGCTGCGTAACAAATTTCGAGAAATTATCGGCTTTTTTGTAGGCTGTTTCAAATTCAATATATGCTTTTGAGGCTTCATCAAATTTTTCCTCCAATTGCAAAGAATATCCTAAATAATAATTCATGAATGGATCACAGGCTGGATCTAAAGTGAATGCTTTTTTAATAAATTCAATAGATTTAAACGGATCAGTAGAATTTGCATGACAAACCCCAATTTTAAAGTTTAAATGACCATTCTTCGGATTGAATTTTTGTGCAATCATGTATTCTTTCAACGCTTTTTGGAAGTTTAATCCTGGACTTTGAACCAAGAAAATTGCTTCGTTTCCAACTGCTAGAAATTCATCACCCTTTTTGATTGCATCTTCTGCTTTTTTTAAACCTTCTTTGTCTTCTTTGAAATTAGCTGACTTAAATTCGACGTTTTGAGCGTTTGTAACAAGCGTAAAAATAAGAGCTATTGCAGTTATAATATATTTTTTCATGTCTAAATCTTTTTATTCGTTACAATTGCTTGAATAGTAATTCTTACCCAATTCTACACCTAATTGTTTTGCTTTAAACCAATCATCACATGCACCATTCATGTCACGACTCATTTCTTTTGCATTTGCACGATTCACATAAGCGTTACCATAATTTGCATCAAGTTTAATTGCTTTATCTGCCATTTCTAATGCTTTTTTATAATCTTTTAACCGGAAATAAATTGCACTTAAATTTGAAGCTGCTGGAGCATATTTAGGATTGATTTCCAATGCTTTCTCGAAATCTTTTTTAGCATCATCTAATCTGTTTTGTTCCATTTGTGTTGCTCCACGATTGTTGAAAGCCATATAGAACAATGGATCAACGGAAATTGCTCTATTAAAAGCTGCCATTGCACCAACATAATCTTTTGTTTTCTTTTTTGTAGTTCCAATATTATTTAAAGCGAATGCCATTTTTGGATTTTTACGAACGGCTTCTTCGTAATCAACAAGCGCTTTGGGATAATTTCCCAACATTCGGTAACAACTTCCTCTGTCATTGTAAGCGAAAGCAAAATTTGGATCCAATTCAATGGCTTTTGTAAAGTGTTTGATTCCACCATTATAATCAGCTTGTAAGAAGCGCAATGTCCCATAGTTATAATATGCTTTTGGATTTTTAGGATCAATAGAAATAGATTTTTCATAATCCTTTTCGGCTTTCAAATAATCATTTAATCCTTGAAAAGCTCGTCCTCTTTGAAAATAAGCTTTTGAATAGCTTGGATCTTTTTCAATGAGTGTGTTTAATGTTTTTGAAGCATCTGCATATTTTTCAGCTTCATTTTCTGCTACACCTTTGTTGTAATATGCTGCAGTGAAATTCGGGTCGAATTGAATTGATTTCCCAAATTCAGTAATAGCTGCACTAAAACTTTTTTCTGAAAACAATTTAATGCCTCTGTTATAGGCTTCTTGACTTTGAGCAACTGCTTCATTTTGAAGGTTTAATGCTTTGATGGAATCTCTATATGCTTGTTCTAAAGGTGTGAGTTCCTCTAGTTGTGCAAATGTGTTTATCCCAAAAGCTACGCATAGCTTTATTAGTAGGAGATACTTTTTTTTCACGTTCTTTTCGTTTAAGTTTTTGGAAATCTAATATACAAACTATCGAATTGATGGATAAAATTAGTTTTCAACAATTTCAAAAATGTTACCTTTATGAAATCAAACAATTTTTATGCCTAAAGAAGTTTATATAGTTGATGGAATAAGAACTCCTATCGGAAGTTTTGGAGGAACGTTGTCTGCAGTTAGAGCGGATGATCTTGGTGCTCATGTTATTAAGTCATTACTAGAAAGGAATCCGAATCTAGATCCTTTGTTAATTGAAGATGTGATTTTTGGCTGTGCAAATCAGGCTGGTGAGGACAATAGAAATGTAGCAAGAATGGCTGGTTTATTAGCTGGATTGCCATTTCAATCTGGCGGTGAAACAGTTAATAGATTGTGTGCTTCAGGAATGGCTGCTACAATAAATGCTGCTCGTGCAATTAAAGATGGCGCTGGAGAAATTTACATCGCTGGCGGTGTTGAAAACATGACACGAGGTCCATGGGTGATTTCTAAAACTTCTTCGGCTTATGGACGTGATGCTCAAATGTATGATTCTTCATTTGGTTGGAGATTTATTAACCCAAAAATGGAAGAATTATATGGTGTTGACGGAATGGGAAATACAGCAGAAAATTTAGTTGATTTGTACGGAATTGAAAGAGAAGCACAAGATCAATTCTCTTTATGGTCGCAACAAAAAGCGGCAATAGCAATGTCTAATGGCCGATTGGCCCAAGAAATTGTTCCAGTTATTATTCCACAACGAAAAAAAGATGCACTTATATTCGATCAAGATGAATTTGCTCGACCAGAAACAACGCTAGAAAGTTTGGCCGGTTTGCGACCTGCATTTAAAAAAGATGGAACTGTGACTGCTGGAAATGCTTCAGGATTAAATGATGGTGCTGCAGCGTTATTAATTGCATCTGAAGAAGCGGTAAATAAAAACGGATTAAAACCCTTAGCAAGAATAGTTGGTGCTGCAGTAGCAGGGGTGGAGCCGAGAATAATGGGAATTGGACCTGTTTATGCATCCCAAAAAGTGCTTCAAAGAGCTGGTTTAACGCTTGATCAGATGGATATTTTAGAATTGAACGAAGCTTTCGCAGCGCAAGTATTAGCATGTACAAGAAAATTTGGTTTGGCCGACAATGATCCGCGGATCAATCCAAATGGGGGAGCTATTGCTTTAGGTCATCCACTTGGAATGTCTGGAGCAAGGATTCTACATTCCGCAGCTTTGGAATTGCAAAAGACAAATAAGAGATATGCACTCGTAACAATGTGTATAGGAGTTGGTCAGGGTTATGCAACAATTATTGAAAGAGCATAATACCAACCATTAATAAAAAATTTACGTTAGAATGAATGTGAAGAAATTATATATTTTGCCTTTTATTGGAATCTTGTTCCTTATTTCTTGTAATAAAGAAAAAACAACTTGGGATTCGAATTGGGTTACTCCATTGATTAATGACACATTGTCTTTGAATAATTTAGTAAATGATTCAACATTAACTGCTGGGATGAGCACCTTCTATCAAGTTGATTTGACACGTACTATTTTAAATCTTGGTATTGAGGATTTCGTGGCTCTTCCTGATACGTTAATTACTCATAATTTTAATATTGCTGTACCAAGCCTTACCGTTCCGCCCGGATTCAGTATTGTAAACGAAGTTGAAGAACATACTATTGGCAATAGTGCTGTTCAATTAAAGAAAATCAGAGTGAGCAATGGTGTCATAAAGATGGAAGTTTTCAATCCTGTAAACACAAAAACTTTTTTCACTGTTCAATTACCAGGAGTTTCAAAAAATGGAATAGAATTTCAAGAACAATATGAAGTTCCTGCCGGAACAAATTCAAATCCAGGGACAATTGTTGCTAGTCTTGATATTTCCGGTTACGACTTGCTTTTAACAGGTGTCTCCGGTGGAGAATACAATGTTTTACAATCTAGATTAGTAGTCGCAACGGATCCTACAGGTCCATCAGTTACTGTGACAAATGCTCAAGTATTTAAAGTGAATGCATTGTTCAAAAATATTAAGGTCGATTATGCTCGCGGTTATTTTGGAAATAAGATAATCTCTGATACAACAGCATATAACATTGATTTTCTAAACAGTATTACATCGGGAACAGTTGATTTACCTGCTGTTAATCTTCAGTTTGAGATAATAAATGGAATGAAAATAGATGCTAAAGCATTGATTACAACAGTTTCAAATACAAATTATCTAGGAAATACAGTAAGTCTATCCGGTACTCAAATAGACGTTCCTTTGTACATCGACCAAGCAACTGGCAATTGGTCTTCATTGACAAATTCAACTACTTTGATTGGTTTTGACGGAATGAATAGCAACTTAGAAACATATCTAGAAAATTTAGGAAAATCACATACGATTGGTTATAAATTAGAAATGAATCCTTTTGGTAATGTTTCTGGTGGTTGGAATGAGATTTTTCCAAACAGCCGATTAAAAGTAAAAATTAAAGCACAAATGCCTTTAGCAATTGGAGCCGACGGTTTAACCTTGCGCGATACTTTTAATTTCGATATCAAGCAAGATCTTGAAAAATCGCATGTTGAATCAGGAATTTTAGTCTTAAACGTTACCAATGCATTCCCTTTATCTAGTAGTGTTAAATTATTTTTAATGGACGTGAATGGAGTTGTACTTCATACTGTTACAGGTAGTTCAGATATAGTTTCATCTCTTTATGGTTCTATTGATCCTTCAGATGGCAAAAGAAAAATGAATTCAGAAGTTAATTTTGTCTTAAATGATGCGACGCTGCTAGATCTCGAAAACATCACAAATATTGCGGTTGAAACACAATTTAATACACCGGATCCAATAACATCGGCTAATAGTCAGGTATTAATTCCCGTTGGTGCTTTCATAGCAGTTAAGTTGAAAGCAAAACTCGTTTTAAAAGCAGTATTATGATGAGGTTAAACTTTCTATTCCTTCTTTTGGGATTAAATTCGGTTGGATTTGCCCAACAATTACTGCCTATTCAGCATGATACGAATGCGTATAATCAAGAATACATAATTAATGGAGTTGCTGATTTCGGAGCGACTTCAATACAAAATTCTTTAAGTTCAAAATTTTTATTTGGTGGAAATATCACAAATGAAATAAAAGATTATTCTTATGCAAAGCATAAAGGCATTAATCGTTTAGGTGCGGATCTTTCGAGTGAATTTGAATACAGAAACATGAAAGTAAATCTTTTTAAAAAAGAAAATTTGGGGTTTATTATCAAAGCAGGATACTATACATATGTATCGAGTTTGTATTCCAAAGATTTGTTCGGGTTAACTTTTTATGGAAATGAAAACTATTTAGGTGAAAATGCTAATTTTTCTGGAACTCGGTTTTCTTCCATGTCATTTCAAAAAATAGGGTTTGGTGCAATTAATAAAAAAACTAAATCAACTGTTTCGCTTAATTTCTATTCAATTTCCAATTATGCTGAAGGAAATATTAGAGAGGGTAAACTTTTTCAATCTGCAAGCGGTGATTCAGTCAGTTTAACATTTGATGGGGAGTTTCAATATGCCTCAACAAATACCTTTGTAAAAGGTTATGGAATAGGAGTAGATTTAGATTTCAGGATTCCTGTAGTCTTAAGAGAAGGCAAAACATCCTATATCCAGTTCCTAGCGAAGAATCTAGGTGTCGCACATATTTACTCTGCAGTTACAAGATATGCGGCTGACACCATTATTTCATTTGACGGTTTTACTTTTAATCAACTAGTTGGAGACGCGAATATTTTTAATTCTAATTCCTCGATTTTGGATACTTTGGGCATCGATTCTACTTCGATTACAAAGGTTCGTTTTTTACCAGGGTTTATACAAATAGGGAAAATTGTTGATGTAATGTGCACATCAAAGGTTCAAAGTTTCTTTGGTGTTAGAATGTATCCATCTGTTTCATATGTCCCTATGATTTATGCTGGAGTTCACTATAAAACAACAAAATGGCTTGACTTGGGCGCCAATGTCAGTTATGGTGGATATACCGCTTTGAGATTCGGATTGTATTCTCAAATAAATTTAAAAAAGTTTGCAGTAGGGATTTCTAGTGAAGACCTCGTTGGTATCGTTTCTAAGTCGGGGATGGGGCAATCTATTATTTTACGTTTAAGATTAAAGATATGAGACAGGTAATTATTCTACTATTCTTTTTTTTACAGGCATTTGTTGGTTTTGGACAGATAAAATTCTTTAAAATTTTCACAGATAATGGCTATGACTATGGACAAGGAATTGTTCAACTTGCAGATAGTTCTTATTTGGTAACAGGAAGTTCAAGCAGTTACGCAGACAACCCATCGCAGGTTTTTTTAATGAAATTAGATAGTTTAGGAACATTTCAATGGTCAAAGAATTTTGGTGGATCTGAAAGTGACTGGGGAAGAAGAGTTTTAAGTTGGAATGATACAGTATTTTACATTGCAGGATATTCTAATTCACTTGGAAGCGGTTCTTATAACTTTTATTTAGTTAAAACTGATGAATATGGTAATCAACTAAGCGAAAGACATTACAATCATCCTGGTTGGGAAAAATTGAACGATGCGCTAATTACTGCTGATTCCACACTTTATATGGTAGGTGAGACAACTGGCACCGCGAATGGAGATCGAAATTTTTACATTCTTAAAACGGACTATAATGGGGATACTTTATGGACTCGTAATTTTGGTTCATCTGGAGAGGATGCTGCTAATTCGATACGCCAATATAATGACACAACCTTTTTTGTAGTTGGTGAAATGTACAATGCAGATTCAACTTTAACCAAAGGAGCAATTATAAAAATATATGCCAATGGAGATACTGCTTGGGTGAAACAATATGGCCTCGACGGAAATTATTCTTTGAATGATTGTTTTTTCGATGGAACTTTATTAAATGCAGTCGGAGTAAGAGTGTTTCCTGAGGATGGAGAAGATGATGAATATAGGCTCAAATCTGATATCAATGGTGCGGATCTAAACGAAATAAGCGATCACGTTTTAGGAGATGTTAGTTTAGATCATGTATGTAAATATGGAATAAATAACAAAATATTAATTGCGACGAGTTTTAATAATGTTTATTCTGTCGCTGGAACTTATGATTCTGGGGTAACGAGATATTTAAGTGATTTTACGTTTGATTTTGGCTTTGTAAATGTAATGTCTGGCATGCAAGATTTTACTGGTAATTTGATTTCCACAAGTGATGGGGGAGTTATTTTTACTGGCTATATGGAAGGTGGAATGTTAGGTGGCAGTAGTGTGTTTGTTTTAAAAGTAGGTCCTAATGATGATTACCCTTCTATTAATTGGTCGGATTTTTCAAGTATTTCTATTGAAAGCTTGGTAAGTATAGATGAAATTCAAATAGAAGAATTAACTGATTTTAAAATCTATCCAAATCCTGCGAGCAATTTAGTATCACTCTTTACAGGAACAAATGAGTTGATAGAAATTGATATTGTGGATGTTTATGGTAAAACATTATGGAAAGAATCCATTGTGAATAATGCACAATTTGATGTTTCTAGTTGGAATTCAGCCGTGTATTTTATTCGAATTTCAAAAAATAAGCAACTACTAAAAACAAGTAAATTAGTTGTTCATTAACTTACTTTTTTGAATAAACGGATACGCTATAATTCCCTTTAAATATTCGTTGAGAATTTAAAGTAAAATTTCGTTTTATCCATTCCAGACTTGTATCTGTGGGATGAGAAAAAGAATAATCAGCATCGATTACAACAAGTTGCCTTTTAGATTCCAATTGTTCCAACGTTTGTTCATTTATCAATGGATAAATCCCATTTTTAAGTTCATTTATTCGTAAATATTCGTCTTTGAAAAAATTTTGATTATAATGATACATAAACGTTAAATCATAATAATCTGGAGCAATAACAATTGTTTTAATTCCAGTAGATCTAACATATTTGGCCAATTTATCACCGTCTCGATGATTGTCTATTTTCAAATCAAATCGGAGGATGAAAATCAGTGTAAAAATAAGCGCTGAATACTGAAATACTTTGCCATTTTGACTGAAAACGATAGCACAAAGTGTGAATAAGGGAATCGTTAAAAAGAACAAATAGCGATCAAGAAATAAATGTATTCCTCCATATTTTGAAAGGATAAATGTTCCAATAAATGGGATGATAAATAGAATCACAAGAATAATTACAGCTTTTTTATTTTCACTTAAAAATGCAATAAACCGATGCTTGTAAAATAGAAATAAGCCAACAGAAATTAATATTAAGGTTAAAAACACCCATCTGTCATTGAAAAACTTATTGATAAACCCATAAAGTTCAGAGAATTGAGCAGTTGAAACCCATGTTCCACTTGTTTGTATTGAGTCAACTCGTCTTAACATTATTGGAATCCATGGAAGACATAACGAAACAAAAATGACGGCAGTAAAGCCTAATTTTTTCCAATCAACATTTCTGTAAAACACAAGTATCAATCCTATTTCAGATAGTACAATAAACGGAAAAATATAATGTGTGTAGAAAAGTAATGCATTCAAAAAACCGACCATTACATAATACTTAGACTTCGTTTTTGAAGTTGATAATAGTATTTTCATTAGAAAATAAAGCAATAAACTATATTCAAAAACTAAAAGAGAATATGTTCTAGCTTCAAGTCCGTGGTAGTGATGATAATCTGAGAAAATGAATAATAAACAAAGTAGTATTGCTGCTTTAAAATTTATAAATTGTGTGGCAATTTTCCATAAAATTGGAATCGTCAAAAGTGAAAATAGGAGGGACAACGAGCGAACAGATAAGGCACCTATTCCAAATAATTGCTCCCAGAAATGCAACAATATAAAATGAAGTGGAGGATTATTCTCTGTTTTGAAAATGCTAATGAGGTGAGACAAACTTTTTTGAGCATGGTAGATGGAAAATGGCTCATCTAAATCAATGGGTTGGGATGTCAAAAAAGGAATACTAATAACTAGTTTTAGTAAGATAAGGGCAAAAACAATAAGAAGGGATTTCCTCTCCATCTTTTACCATTCAAATGCTTCTGGTGTGAACCATTTATTTTGAACTCTCAAGGTTTGTTCGATAACATCTCGAACGCAGTGTCGACCGCCATTAAAGGGAGATTGATAATGACTAATATTCTTTATTTCAACAGCAGCATCTTGCGGGCAAGTAGCCAATCCAACCTCCGACATGACTTGATAATCGGGAATATCATCTCCCATGTACAAAATTTCTTCATCAACTAATTTATGTTCGTTTTTTATAGAATTATAAACGGAAAGTTTATTAAAAGAGGACAAATGTACTTCATGAACTCCTAATCCAAGTAAGCGATCTTTAACATCGAGTGAATTTCCGCCGGTAACAATTATTATCTTAAATCCCATTTTAACGGCATATTGAATCGCATAAGCATCACGAGAATTCAACGATCTAATTATTTGATCTTGCATTAACAAAACATCTCCATTAGTCAAAACGCCATCCACATCGAACATGAAAGTGCTTATTTTATTCATTCTTTCTTTGTAACTAATCATGCTGATTGTAAGTATTGATGATGCTTTTAGAAAGCAGTTCGTATATTTCTTTAGATTTTCCAGACAGCATCTCAGCTTGCATTTTCAGCGTTTCAAGATCATTTCTTTTTGCTGGTCCGGTTTGCGCATCCTCCGGATTAGAAAGAAGTATTTTTTCAACTGTTTCTTTCATTAAAGGTTCTAAATAGTTCCAATTGAGCTCTTCTTGATCTAAATATTTTTTCGCTTGATAAAACAAATGATTAGCGAAATTATTTACAAAAACAGCTGCTAAATGGTATTTTTTTCGTTCTTCAGAATTAGCAAATGTTACTTTTCTGCTTAAAAGCCAAGCCAAATCAAAAAGTTCTTGAGCAAGAAATTCATTCGTTGCTTCAATTAAAAAAGGAACTTCAAATAAATTGATTGCTCTTTCCTTTGAAAATGTTTGTAATGGGTAAAATACACCAATATCCTTGCAGTCTTTAAATTTTTCTAGGGATACAGCACCTGAAATATAGGCTATTTTTGAATCTATAGGCAGTTGTGAGACGATGGATTCAATAGCGTCATCACTTGTGCAAATTAAAATCAAATCACTTCTTAAGTCATTCAGATTTGGTGCAACGTAACTATTACAGAGATTAGCCAACTCATGGGCTAAAGCTTTATTACGCCCATAAACTTCGCTGATAACGATTCCTTTGTCAAAAAATGCTTTTCCAAGATGAAAGGCTACATTTCCAGTTCCTATAATAGCAATTGATGTAATACCTTTCATTTGGTTTAAGTCTTATTTACCGTGACATTGTTTGAATTTTTTACCACTACCACAAGGACAAGCATCATTTCTGCCAACTTTTGGCTCTGCAATAATTGGTTGTTGTTTTTCTTGTGGTGGCATTGAATTTTGAATTGCCTGCTGATATCCTTCACTTCCTTGAAAACGAGGTGGAGCTGAAGATGAAGTATTCGAATTATCCTGATTCAACTGGGCCTTATCGTAATTATTTTGGTGCGTTATTTCTTTATTAGTCGTTTGAACTTCTTGTTCAACAGGTAAATCTAATTTCATCAACAATTCAATTGCTTCAGCATTTAATCTACCCAACATCGCTTTAAAAAGTTCAAATGATTCTAATTTGTATACCAATAAAGGATCTTTTTGTTCGTATTGAGCATTGTTTACTGCCGAACGCAAATCATCCATTTCACGTAAATGCTCTTTCCATTCATCATCAATTTTACTAAGAATAATATTCTTTTCAAATGATTTTGTAATCGCACTTCCGCCTGATTTGTATGCTTCTTCCAGATTGATAACCATTTGAACTTCACGCCTGCCATCAGTTAAAGGGAATACAATGTTCTTATATTTATCCGACATTGTTTCATGAACGTGTTTAATTTGAGGAAACGCTTTATGAGCAATTTTCTCATTTTTACGCAAATATTGTTCGCACAATGCACCATATACTTTTTCAACCAATTCAGTTCTATCACTATTTTTATATTCTGATTCAGGAACCGGGGATTCAATGCCTATTAAACGCAATAAATCCATTTCAAAAGCTTCAAAACCATCCTTAGTATGCGCGTAAACAGTTGTTTCACAAACATCATAAAACATGTTGTCGATGTCTAAGTCTAAACGATCACCATATAAAGCATTCTTACGTTTCTTGTAGATTGCTTTACGTTGAGCGTTCATTACATCATCATATTCCAATAAACGTTTACGAATTCCGAAATTGTTTTCTTCAACTTTCTTTTGAGCTCTTTCAATTGATTTGGAAACCATACTGTGTGTAATAACTTCTCCTTCTTTCAAACCCATTCGGTCCATCAATTTTGCAATTCTTTCTGATCCAAACTTACGCATTAAGTCATCTTCTAAACATACGAAGAATTGAGAAGAACCTGGATCTCCTTGTCTACCAGAACGCCCTCTTAACTGTCGGTCAACTCGACGTGAATCATGACGTTCAGTACCAATGATTGCTAAACCTCCAGCTTCTTTTACTCCTTCACCTAATTTGATGTCTGTTCCACGACCAGCCATATTCGTAGCAATAGTTACAGCTCCAGCTTTTCCGGCATCTGCTACTATTTCTGCTTCTCTTTGGTGATGTTTTGCATTTAAAACTTCATGTTTAACACCTTTCATCTTAAGCATTCTACTTAATAATTCAGATATTTCAACTGTTGTAGTACCAACTAAAACTGGTCTTCCAGCAGCAGATAGTTTTTCAACTTCATCAATTACTGCAGAAAACTTTTCGCGAGCTGTTTTGAACACTAGATCATTTTGATCTTTACGAACAGCAGGTTTGTTTGTAGGAGTAACAACAACATCCAATTTATAGATATCCCAAAATTCTTTTGCTTCCGTTTCGGCTGTACCAGTCATACCACATAACTTATGGTACATTCTGAAATAATTTTGCAAGGTAATTGTTGCATAAGTTTGCGTTGCAGCTTCAACTTGAACATTTTCTTTCGCTTCTATTGCTTGGTGCAAACCATCAGAATAGCGACGACCTTCCATGATTCGTCCTGTTTGCTCATCGACAATCTTTACTTTGTTTTCAAGAATAACGTATTCTACTTCTTTTTCAAAAAGTGTGTATGCTTTTAACAATTGATTGATAGAATGTATGCGTTCTGATTTGATACTATAATCGCGAATCAATGAATCTTTTCGTTCTAAAAAAGTTTCTTTTTCAAGATTTTCTTTTTGTAAACGTGCAATCTCCAAACCGATATCAGGCATGATGTAGAAATCTCTTTCGTCAGCACCTGAAATCAAATCGATTCCTTTATCTGTTAATTCGATTGTGTTATTTTTTTCGTCAATTGTAAAGAATAATTCTTTGTCAATTTTCTTCATATTTTTCCCTTGTTCTTGCATGTAGAAGTTTTCAATTTTCTGCAAGTGAGCTTTTATTCCAGGCTCAGAAAGGTACTTGATTAACGCTTTATTTTTTGGTAAACCACGGTGCGCTCTTAACAAAGCAATTCCACCATCTTCTAACATTTGTTTTGCTTCTTTTCCTGCTTCAACTGTTCCTGTGATTACAGTAAGCAATTTTTTCGCATCTGCTAAACATTGGTTCACAAAATTTCTTTGCGCTGCTACAACAGATTCAACTCGAGGTTTTAATTCATGAAATTCATGTTCTTCTCCACGCGGAGTAGGTCCAGAAATAATTAATGGCGTTCGAGCATCATCAATTAAAACAGAATCGACCTCATCTACTATCGCAAAATGATGTTTTTGTTGAACTAATTCATCAACTCCTCCTGCCATGTTGTCACGCAAATAATCAAAACCAAATTCGTTATTCGTTCCAAAAGTAATATCAGCAAGATAAGCAAGTCTTCTTTCAGGTGAATTAGGACGGTGTTTATCAATACAATCTACTTTTAATCCATGAAATTGATACAATGGACCCATCCATTCAGAGTCACGCTTAGCCAAGTAATCGTTTACTGTAACGAGGTGAACGCCTTTTCCAGAAAGTGCATTTAAATAAACAGGAAGAGTTGCTACTAATGTTTTACCCTCTCCAGTTTGCATCTCAGCAATGTTTCCTCTGTGTAAAACGGCTCCACCCATCAACTGAACATCGTAATGAACCATGCTCCATTTTACTTCTGCACCGGCAGCAGTCCATGTGTTATGCCAAATTGCTTTGTCACCTTCGATTGTAATACCATCTTTAGCAACAGCTAAATCTCGGTCAAATTGTTGAGCAGTTACTGTTAATTGACCATTTTCAGCCCATCGTTTAGCAGTTTCTTTAACAACGGCAAAGGCTTCAGGCAATAATTCAGTAAGAATTTCTTCAATTTTTTCGTCAATAGATTTGGATAACTTGTCTATTTTTTCAAATAATTCTTCTTTCTGATGGATTGGCGTAGCGGGATCTTGACCAATATCATTTAAACGCTGTAATTCATCTTCTAATTCTTTTGTCCCTTCTTTAATTATATTTTGAAAATAAGCTGTTTTTGCTCTTAATTCGTCATCAGACAACAAATTTAATTCAGTAGAAAATTGATTCGCTTTATCTATAATTGGTTGGTATTCCTTTGTGTCTTTTGCTGATTTGTCTCCAAAAAACTTCTTTAATAATCCTGCTATCATGTGTTCGTTATTCTTTTTGTAAGTGGCTTCAAATTTAATGAAATTTGAAAGCTATAGTTAATAAATTGGCTTAAAATTTCGTATTTTTTTGTCATAAATCATTCCAAATAGTATTTATCTGACAAATTGTCTTTGGAAATTGTTGATATTTTGTGGTTTAAATAGTTTGCTTCAGTAATATTTTTTTTGAATTTCATAGTATCTTTGCAATATGCATGAAATGATATTGATACTTGATTTTGGATCTCAATACACTCAACTTATCGCGAGAAGAGTCAGAGAGATGAACGTATATTGTGAAATTCACCCATGGAATAAAATTCCTGAAATAACACCTAATATTAAAGGCGTTATTTTGTCAGGAAGCCCATTTTCTGTTAGAGATGAGGCATCACCAAAACCTGATTTAAATAATATTAAAGGAAAATTACCTTTATTAGGTGTTTGTTTTGGAGCGCAATACTTGTCGCATAATTTTGGTGGAGAAGTCTTACCTTCATCTATTCGAGAATATGGTAGAGCACATTTATCTTTTATCGATCACTCGAATATATTGACACGTGGCTTAACTGACGGATCTCAAGTATGGATGTCACACGGTGATACAATTAAAAAAGTTCCTTCAAATTATAAAGTAATTGCGAGTACTTCTGATGTTGAATTCGCAGGATACCATATTGAAGGCGAGCAAACTTATGGTATACAATTCCATCCAGAAGTTTATCATTCTTTAGAAGGTGCAGTTCTGTTGAAAAATTTTATGGTTGATATTTGTGGATGTTCTCAAGATTGGACACCAGACTCTTTTGTGGATGAATCAGTTGCTCAATTAAAAGCTCAAATTGGTGATGATAAAGTTATTTTAGGATTGTCTGGAGGCGTTGATTCTTCTGTTGCTGCTGTTTTATTAAATAAAGCAATAGGAAAAAATCTACATTGCATTTTTGTTGATAATGGATTATTAAGGAAGAATGAATTTAGCCAAGTGTTGGATTCATATCAACACATGGGTTTAAATGTGAAAGGTGTCAATGCATCGGATAAATTCTATGAGGCATTAAAAGGGTTAACTGATCCAGAACTAAAAAGAAAGGCTATTGGAAAAGTATTTGTTGATGTTTTTGATGAAGAATCAAAATTAGTTGAAAATGCAAAATGGCTGGGTCAAGGAACAATTTATCCTGATGTTATAGAATCGGTTTCTGTTAACGGCGGACCTTCACAAACGATTAAATCTCATCACAATGTGGGAGGGTTGCCTGATTACATGAAATTAGGTGTTGTAGAACCTTTGCGTTTATTGTTTAAAGATGAAGTAAGAAGAATCGGTAAATCATTGAATATTGACGATGCTATTTTAGGAAGACATCCATTTCCAGGTCCCGGATTAGGAATTCGAATTCTGGGAGAGGTAACATTAGAAAAAGTTAAAATTCTTCAAGATGTTGATGCAATATTTATCAATGGATTGAAAGAAGAAGGATTATATGACGACGTTTGGCAAGCAGGAGCAATCTTTTTACCAGTTCAATCTGTAGGCGTTATGGGTGACGAGAGAACGTATGAAAATGCCGTTGCTTTAAGAGCCGTAAGTTCAACCGACGGCATGACAGCAGATTGGTGTCATTTACCGTATGAGTTCCTTGCAAAAACATCGAATAGAATCATTAATCAAGTAAAAGGAATTAATAGGGTTACATACGATATAAGCTCAAAACCACCTGCTACAATAGAGTGGGAGTAAAGCGAGTTGTGGCATACGTATTGTAAACCAAGATTAAACCTATGAATATGAAGAATTGGATTTTTATTGTCTTTTTATTATCTTTTAAGTGTGCATTCGCACAACCTGAAACTGATCAAACTGAAGTGATAGGTGGGAAAAAATATTATGTCCATTTCGTTCAAACTGGAAATACGCTATGGGGAATCCATGATCTGTATAATGTTACTGTTGAAGATATTATTAAATATAACCCAGGAACAGAGAAAGGTTTAGTCGATGGTCAAAAACTTATTTTACCAGTTCAGCTGCAAACCGTGATGCATACCGTTGCAATTAAGGAAACATTGTTTGCAATTTCAAAAAAATATGGAGTAACTGTTGAGAGTATCATTGCTAGTAATCCAACTGCAGAAACAGGAATTAAAGTTGGACATGTTTTAACAATTTATGGAGTAGAAAAAAAGATAATTACTACTGAAAATATTCCACTATCAAATGTTCAAAATGAAATTGTAAAAACGACAGATCCTATTAAAGAAGAAGCCTCTAAGTATAAAATTTCCTTTCAAGATACAATGATACAACATGTTATTCTTGATCATGAAACGCTTTATAGTATTTCAAAAAGATACATGGTTTCATTGGAAGAATTACAAAATTTTAATGGGTTGAAGAGTGCGAAAATAAAACCTGGTGACGTTTTGAAAATCCCTATTAAAAAGGAGAAAATTCAAGTTCTAGAAAAAAGAGAAATTAAACCAATAATTATAAAAACAGTAGATTCGACTCTTTTATTCCCAAAGAAAAAACATTATAATATTGCTCTTTTATTACCTTTCTTTTTAGATAAAGGGGAGAATAATTCTGATTATATTTCTACAGTTGCAACCGAATTTTATATGGGAGCAAAATTAGCGATAGATTCTTTAGAGAAAATGGGTTTAGAAGCTCAAGTATTCGTTTACGATTCAAAAACAGATACAATAGCGATTAAAAAGATTCTTGAAAAACCTGAATTTGCAACCATGGATTTGGTTTTTGGGCCTTTTTCACCTGATAATGTTGATGTTGTCGCTAGGTGGTGTAAAGCAAATAAGGTAAGAATGATTTGCCCAGTATCTGTGAATGTTTCTGTGATTAAAAACAACCAATTTGTATATAATGCAGTGCCTTCTGATGCTACATTGATGAAAGGTCTAGCCAAATTCACATTAAATAATAATTCAAAAGACCAAGTCATTGTAATAAAATCGACCAGCGAAAAAGATTTGATAATGTATGAGAGTTTTAGAAATACTTTTTCAACTTCTCCTTATGTAGGAGTGAGACCTAAGCTGATTGAGGCAACAATGGATAATTATTTGTCATTTATGAAAAAAGGAGTAAACAATATTTTAGTTTTTCCAACAAATGAAAAATCCTTGGCGGTAAAATTTATGAATAATTTAAGCTCCTCGTCAAGTAAATTTAATGCTGAAAATATTTTTGTTTATGCGACAAAGGAATGGGTCAATTTTGATGATGTAAAACCGCATTACAAGAATAAATATAATTTCCATTTTGCCAGTCCAAATGATTTGAATTACAAATATGCAAAAACAGAAATATTACATCGGAAATATAGATCGGCTTATAATTCAGACATGACAAAAATGGCTGTGCAAGGATTTGATGTGTTGTATTATTTCACTGCTTTTTTACTTTTAAACAGAGATGAAAATAATGTGATCATGAATCAATTTGAACTAAAACAAAATGGTGCAAGTAATGGTTTCGAAAATTCAAATGTTTATATCATAGAACAAGAGAATTTTGAATTAATCAATGTTCAAATCAATGAATAAAGATTTCATCTCTTCTGAGTTTCAATTATTGCAAGATAGAATTTGTAAAGATTTAGAAATTATTGATGGATCGCAATTATTCATAGAAGATAAATGGATTCGTGAAGATGGAGGTGGAGGAAGAACACGAATAATCCAAAACGGTAGCATTATTGAAAAAGGAGGAGTTGCTTTTTCAGAAGTAAATGGTCCTGTTACGGACTTGATGAAAAAACAAATGGGCTTGGATGGGAATGAATTCTTTGCTACCGGAGTTTCTATTGTTCTGCATCCCACAAACCCACACATTCCTATAATCCACATGAATGTGCGTTATTTTGAAATGGATAATGGCGAATACTGGTTTGGTGGAGGAATAGATTTAACACCCCATTATATTGTTCCCGAACAGGCGAAAGAATTTCATTTAGGACTAAAAAATATCTGTGATAAATATAATAGTGCTTTTTATCAAAAATTTAAAAATTGGGCAGATGATTATTTTTTTATCCCTCATCGAAATGAAACCAGAGGGATAGGAGGAATTTTTTTCGATCATCTTCAAGCGAATGAAATCAATTCGAAAGAAAATATTTTCAATTTTTGCATTGAATTGGGCGACACTTTTTCAAAATTATATAACTATCAAGTTGAATGTGGAAAGTATATCCCTGCTACTGATGAACAAATCAAATGGAGAAATCTAAGAAGAGGAAGATACGTAGAATTTAATCTTGTAAATGACCGCGGAACGAAATTTGGCTTGGTTTCAGGAGGTAGAACAGAATCTATCTTAATGTCGCTTCCAGCTAATGCATCTTGGGAATATAACTATTTGCCAATCAATGATTCTAAAGAAAAACAGACATTGGATTTATTAAAAAAAGGATTAGACTGGATGTTATAAAATAGTTAACAAAATTTTAAACATTTTTTAAAAATAATTGGCAACTATTCAATATCTTTAACGTTTAGAATAAAAACAGCACCTAAATTATGAACCATCTACTACTAAAAAAAGTGATAATAATGTCTCTGTTTGAGGCTTTTGGTCGATTGTTTTGTTTTAATTCTCATTTTCGTATTTCATTCATTTCTAATATTTAACACATGAAAACTGTCGTTACCTTGCTTTTTGTTACGCTATTTAATTGTATTCTTTTTTCTCAAATAGTCAATTCAGATAAAATAATTGAATTTTACGGTGAAGAAAGTGTTGCAAAATGGATGAATGATGACCCTTCATTATTAACGCTTGTGGACAAATATATAAGTTACGGTTTTATGGTTAAAACTGTTAGTGAAGGTAAATATTCAGAGTTTACTCCTTTAGAGTCTGTGCCGTTAAGCGCAAAAGAAGGGGGAGCAGTTTCAGTTACTGAATTTTTAGAAGATTTTCAAAGTACGAATTTTAATCCTTTGAAATATAAATTTTTCCCAACCAAAGATTTTCAAGTATTTAAATTAAAGGATGTAAATCGTATTATTTATATCCTACCTCAGGAAACAATTCTTTTGAAAAATTAATTTTCTATTACTATTTATAATATTTATTCTTCATATGAAAAAATTATTACACATTCTTTTATTGATATTTTCAATTTTTCAATTCAATAACTCATTTGCACAATCATATAGCATGACCAATGGTGGGTCTATTGTGGCATGTTCTGGAACTTTTTATGATAGCGGCGGTGCAGCTGGGAATTATGCAAATGGCCAAGATTTTACGTATACTATTTGTCCATCAACACCTGGTTCTAAAGTAACTGTGAATTTCACAACTTTTATTACCGAAAACAATTTTGAATTACTTACTATTTATGATGGGAATTCGATTGCTGCTCCTACGCTGGGTTCATACACCGGAACTTCTGGACCTGGAATGGTTAGCGCAACTGCAGGAAATGCAACAGGTTGTTTAACATTTGTTTTTCATTCGGACTTTAGTATAACCTATACTGGTTGGGTAGGTATAATTGCTTGTACAACTCCTTGTCAAACAATTAATTCTGGAATAGCTAGTACAACTCCAGCTGCAGTAGGAGGCATTATTCGGCGTTGTCAAGGCCAGTCAACTAGTTTTTCGGCTACTGCTGGTTCAGGCGGTACAGGTCCATACACTTACTCTTGGAATATGGGTAATGGTACTTCTTTAACTGGTCAAAATATATCATATTCTTATCCAGCCGCAGGAAGTTTTCAAGTGAATTTAACTGTTACAGATGCGAATGGTTGCGCTACCAGCATGGCGTATTCTGTTATTGTTCAAGTTT
>Ga0209190_1000480_pt1 | contig 29146 bp, 30 predicted proteins | sample M_140205_XF_Meta_FD_187315 | JGI IMG/M metagenome (GOLD analysis project Ga0209190, IMG submission 187315) | Freshwater microbial communities from Lake Montjoie, Canada to study carbon cycling - M_140205_XF_MetaG (SPAdes) (version 2) | ecosystem: Environmental > Aquatic > Freshwater > Lake...
TTTAGAAATTGTTGGTTTAGCACCAGCATTATCTGAAACTGTTGGTAGCGCTGAATCTGAACTTGATTCTGTACTTGAAGTCACTGTAGATCCTCCACATGCTGTTAGTGAGAGTGCGCTCGTTGCAATAATGATCGAAATAAAGAATTTTTTCATGGGCATACCTTACAGGTAGATAAGTATGTAACAACTTGTAATCGGAGCCTGCAAAAGGTAATTAATCCAACAAAACGCCCCACCTATTTTTGAATCATTGCTCTGTAACTATGAGCGCTTTGCTTAGGAGTGCGCTTCATCGTATCTAGATCAACATAAACAATTCCAAAGCGCATCGAGAATCCAAATGCCCACTCGAAATTATCCATCAGCGACCAGACATAATATCCCTTCAGATTTACGCCTTCCTCGCGTGCCTTGAGAGCTTGAGTTATATATAGAGCTAAGTACTCTTCGCGCTTAACATCATGAATTTCGCCATCTGCACTTGGATCAGTGTTGTAACAAGCTCCATTTTCTGTCACGTAAATTGGAATCTGAGGGAACATCTCATTGACGTAATGAATAGTTTTATTGAATCCCTCTGGCGTCCATGACCAACCAATATCTGTCCGCTCCACACCCGTAGAAATTCCTTCAACTCCCTTTGTCCCAGGATGCACATCCACTCCCGTATTTGATGCCTTGAATACTCCAGCCTGGTAATAGTTGAGCCCAACCCAATCGCGACCTTGTGAAGTATCTGCAATCTCTTTCTCATCAGGGCGGATTCCGGTGAGTTCTTCAAAATTATCAAGAATGTCAACTGGATATTTACCTTGAAGCATTCCCTGCAACCACCAGCGATTTACAAGTCCATCAACAATTTTTATATCTTTCTCTGCTTGCGGTGTTGATTCTCCAATGAGCTCTTGATTTCCTAGATTGAGAACAACACCAACTTTTGCCTTTGGAGCTTTGCTCTTAATCGCAATTGAAGCCAATGCATGTGCGCGAACCAGTTGATGTGCAACTTTTACGGTTGTTGCTAAATCTTTGATTCCTGGTGCATGAACACCTATGGTATTTCCTAAATACGTTGTGCACCAAGGCTCATTAAATGTTGCCCAAAATGTAATTCGGCCTGCAAATCGCTCGGCCATCTTCTCTGCATACTTCGCAAACTTATCTGTAACAACAGGATTAGCCCACCCACCAATTGCTTGTAACTCACTTGGTAAATCCCAGTGATACAAAGTTGCATTTGGAACAATTCCTCGAGCAAGAAGGCCATCAAGTAATCGATCATAGAATGCCATTCCTGCTTCGCTAAATTCACCTGAGCCCGTTGGTTGCACACGAGGCCATGAAATAGAGAATCGATATGTATCAAGGTTCAATGATTTGATCAGATCTAAGTCTTCTTCAAGGCGAGTTACGTGCTCAACACCAACACAATCCTTGGTGCCATCGCTGACTGCGCCAGGAAGATCACAAAAATCATCCCAAATACAACGACCGCGATTACCTGATGCATAGCCACCTTCGATTTGAAAAGAGGCGGTTGAGGCTCCCCACATAAAATCTTTAGGAACCGAACTTAGATTTACTTCACTGAGTTTTTTCATTTTTTCCTCATTCGATTATTGTGGGTTATCTAAAAATCTTACCTGGGTTGAGAATACCGTTGGGGTCAAGAGTTGTCTTGATTGATTTCATAACATTGACTGCGCTCTGACCAGTTTCAACAACTAAATCATCAATCTTTCCGGCACCAATTCCATGTTCGCCTGTACAGGTACCACCCATTGCAATTATCTTTGCAGTGATCTCATGTGTAACTTTTTGTACTTCGGCAAGCTCTTCGGGCTTTGCAGGATCTGTAACAACAAAACAGTGGAAGTTTCCATCTGCAACATGACCAAGAATTGAATATGGAAATGGTGAAGCGCTCAACAGGGCTTCAGCAACTGCTACAGCCTCGGCTAATTTTGAAAGTGGTACGGCTGCATCTGTACTTACAGCACGCTTTCCTGGGTTTGCCGCGATATTTGCCCAATAAGCATTATGGCGGGCTTGCCATAACTTGCGACGAGCACCTTCCTCGGATGTCCATTCAAACTCTGAGCCACCAAATTCTTCAACAATTTCTTTTACGGCCTGGGCGTCTTCTTCAACGCCACGAGGGCTGCCATGAAATTCAAATAACAGTGTTGGCGCTTCTGTGAGGTTCAGACCATCATGCAAATTTACATTTCTTATACTGAGCGCATCAAGAAATTCACAACGTGCAATTGCTATTCCTATTCGCACAATTGCAGAAGCAGCAGCGACGCCTTCGGCTAATGTGGAAAAACGCACTACTGCCGCAGCCATTTTTTCTGGAATTCCAAATACGCGAAGTGTTACTTCCGTGATAACAGCAAGTGTTCCCTCAGAGCCAACAATCAAGCGAGTGAGGTCATATCCGGCAGATAATTTTCTAGTTTCGCGCCCTGTGTGAATAACTGTTCCATCTGCAAGTACTGCAGTAAGTGCTAAAACATTTTCGCGCATAGAGCCATAGCGAACAGTTGTTGTTCCCGCTGCACCAGTGGAAGCCATACCGCCTAGGGTTGCATCGGCTCCTGGATCTACTGAGAAGAAAAGTCCATCGCGACTCAAGCGCTCGTTCAGTGCCATGCGATGTACACCCGCTTGAACGCGAACTAATAAGTCATCAGGGCGAATTTCAAGAATTGCATTCATGCTTGTTATATCAAGGCTTACTCCCCCAAAGAATGGAAGCACATGTCCTTCAAGTGAGGTTCCTGCACCAAATGCAACAACTGGAATCTTTTGTTCATTGCAGTATGCGAGAACCTTTGAGACTTCTTCAGTGCTACTAGCCATGACAACTGCTGATGGGCGAACTGGAGGAAATGCAGATTCATCGCGACCATGTTGATCGAGTACAGATTCATTTGTTGATACTTGGCCACTGACCAAAGTTTTTAGATGTTCTATTTGCGCAGGAGTGAGATCAACTCTTTTTTGAATCATTGCCAGCTTCAATTTCATTGATGAGCTTGAAATCTCCACCGCCAAGTTGACCTTGTGCACTATAAATCTCGAGCTTGGCGCGAGTATCTGCAATATCAAGGTTGCGCATAGTGAGTTGACCTATGCGATCAACAGGACCAAAAGCCGCATCTTGAGTACGTTCCATCGAAAGTTTTTCAGGGTGATAACTCAGCGCAGGTCCTGTCGTATTGATAACTGAATAGTCATCTCCGCGGCGCAAGCGCAATGTAACTTCGCCAGTAATAACGGATGCAACCCATCGTTGTAATGATTCACGAAGCATGAGTGATTGAGGATCTAACCAGCGACCTTCATACAGAAGGCGACCAAGGCGGCGACCTTCAGCATGGTAATTAGCAATGGTGTCTTCGTTATGAATTGCACTCATCAAGCGTTCGTATGCGATAAAGAGCAGCGCCATTCCTGGTGCTTCATAAATTCCACGACTCTTTGCTTCAATAATTCTATTTTCAATCTGATCTGTCATCCCAAGACCATGGCGACCACCGATGGCATTTGCCTCTTTCATGAGCGCGACAACATCAGTAAAACTCTTACCGTTAATAGCCACTGGGCGCCCCTGAACGAATTGAATTTTTACATCTTCAGATTTGATTGCAACAGATTCATCCCAGAAGCGCACGCCCATAATTGGCTCAACGAGTTCAACGGAGGTGTCTAAATCTTCTAAGCGCTTAGCCTCATGTGTTGCACCTAAAATATTTGCATCAGTTGAATAAGCCTTTTCAGTGCTGTCACGGTATGGAAATTTGCGCGCAACTAACCATTCAGACATCTCTTTACGTCCACCAAGTTCGTTAACGAAATCAGCATCTAACCATGGCTTATAAATTCTTAGCTTTGGATTAGCAAGTAGACCGTAACGATAGAAACGCTCAATATCATTTCCTTTATATGTAGATCCATCACCCCAAATATCAACATTGTCACTCAACATTGCACGCACAAGAAGTGTTCCAGTTACTGCGCGACCAAGGGGTGTTGTATTGAAATATTGTTTTCCACCTGAGCGAATATGAAAGGCGCCGCAAGCAATTGCCGCTAGACCTTCTTCAACAATAGAACTCTTGCAATCAACGAGGCGCGAAATCTCTGCGCCATATTGCTTTGCGCGCCCTGGTACTGAATCAATATCTGGTTCGTCATATTGGCCAAGATCTGCGGTGTATGTACAAGGGATTGCACCTTTTTCGCGCATCCATGCAACAGCAACAGATGTATCCAAACCACCAGAGAAAGCAATACCTACTTTTTCTCCAACAGGAAGGGAAGCGAGGACCTTAGACATGCGCCTTAGTCTAACGGAGGACGAGAGAGAACTCCGCGGGCACCTACCAGATGAGATGCCCCAGCAGAGCACGGAATTAGCACTGCATCACCGCGTTTTACGGCGATAGTTGGTGCATTCTCGAATTGAATCTCACCAGAGCCTTCAAGAACCAAGAGAATTCCAAAGCCCGCTTCAATACTGCTCGAATCTCCAGTGATCATATGTGCTCTAAAGAAAGTATCTGCAGCACTTGTAAAAAGTGATTGTGTGGATTTTGCTGAAAGTCCACCACGAGTGACGAGTTCGCTAATTCGAGATGCACCTAGTGGTTGGTAATCCAATGCATCTAGAACAGTGTCGAAACCTAAACCTAGATGACCATCGACTTCGCCATCTACATCAAAGCCTTCCCATTCAAGTAAAACAGATAAATCTGTTGGCTCTTGAAGTTCTAATACAAATATTCCTTCATCAATTGCGTGAGGAGTTCCTGCAGGAACCAATATTGCATCTCCAACAGATACTTCGATACGAGTAAGTGATTCAATGAGTGCCCGTGAATCACGAGCCTTAATCATCGATTGCACATCACTCTTTGTATGAACTTGATCAAAGCCAAGTCCTACCCCACTACCAGCTGGTGCTTCCAAAATAATCCACGCTTCGGTCTTGCCGTGATCGAGTGCCAAATGTTGCTTTGCAAATTTCTTATTTGGATGAAAGTGAACAGGAAGGCGTTGCGCTGGATCGAGTAACTTCACAAGAACTTCGGTGCTTACTCCGAATTTTTCACAGTGGACTGTACCAAGCCATGCGTGTGGTTCGCGCGCAATCGCATCACGTAGCAACTCTCCATTAGTGAGTTTTGAAAGTCCCTTGACGCTTTCTCCAAAGCGAGTAGTGACAGAACCAATCCATTCTTCTGGTCGCATTGGACCACCTGGGCCATTGCGCAACTTTCCAATACGGTCACCGCCACGATAGAAATGGTCAAACTGATTGGAAGGTAGAAGTTCTGGTTGTGCCATTGTTCTTTTTCCTTACGTCAGTGATGAGAATGGAACTTTTTGCGGTTGAGCAACAGTGCTCTTCATTGTGATTCTTTGATCACCTTTAGCAGATTTGAGAATAGATTCCATAATTTCTAGTACGTGGAATGCCAGATCTCCTGATGCGCGATGTGGTTGATTTTTATCAATTGCAATAGCCATATCTGCAAGGCCAAATCCACGTCCTGCTTCTTTATAACCTGCAGATGCTGGTGCAACGCTCCATTCACGATTTGAAGATGTATAAATTTGAACTTCATCGCTAAACATATTTGGATCAGGCACTGAAATTGTTCCTTCAGTTCCGTAGACCTCAATACGTGGAAGTCGTGCAGCCCATACTTCAAAACTCACCATAATTGTTGATGTAACACCGGAGGCATGCTCAAGGAGAGCAGAGATATGTGTTTCGACTTCAACTCTGATTTCTGTGCCAGCGAGCTCACCAGTTGCAACACTGCGCTTTCGATCAGAGCGAGTTGAGTTTCCAATAACGCTAACAACTGGACCGAGCAAAGTAACAAGTGCTGTGAGGTAATACGGACCCATATCAAATAGAGGTCCAGCACCTGGCAAATAATAAAATTGTGGCGCTGGGTGCCAGAGTTCATGGCCTGGCGCAGACCAGAAGGCGCCGGCTGCAAGAGGCTTTCCAATTTTTCCTGAATCCAATAAATCACGAGATGTTTGAATTCCAGTACCTAAAACTGTATCTGGTGCACTTCCAATTCGAAGCCCAGAACTCTTTGCAAGTTCCAACATTGGTTTTGCTTCTTCAACTGAGAGGGCAAGTGGTTTTTCACCATAAATATGCTTGCCAGCAGTGAGGGCTTTCATTGCAATAATTGCATGTGCATCTGGTGTAGTGAGATTGAGAATCACATCAATATCTTTGGAAGCAAAGAGTTCATCCACACTTCTATATTCAATACCGGCTTTTGCGGCAACTTCTGCGGCGCGAGCCACGTCAAGATCTGCAAGTGCGATGAGCTTGAGCGATGGCAGTGTTGGAATATGTGTGAGGTACTGCGTGCTGATATTTCCAGCACCAATAATTCCTACTCTTAGCGGGATGCCCATAACAAACCTCTTTCAATAAGTTGCTTTACATTAGGATCTTGCACAACTTTGAGGTTGTGTCCTGGTGTACAGATAAAAATTTTGCCCTTGCCCCAGTTACGAGTCCAGACTGCAGGAGATGTAACTTCACGATTCCAAGGATCCCATGCACGAACTTTCTGAGTTGTTGTAGCTAGTACATCAATGTATTCATCTGAGAGCACCCAGTACTGCTCAGTTACTAAATCAAAATCTTTCATTCCCTTTGTAATTGGATGAATAGCCGCTTCAGGCAAGAAATTTATTGTGTATGGCATGTAATTATCTTCTTGCTCGCCTTTTTGTTCATCGGGGTGCTTACCTGGGTGGCATGCAAATTGTCCCCCAACTAAATGAAGATAATCTGAATTATTACGGTATGAATCAGCAATTCCACCATGCCATCCTGCAAAACCAGTTCCGTTTTCAATAGCAGCACGAAGTCCAAGAAATTCTTCTTTTTCAATTGTGGACATGGTCATTGTCTGTTGAATCAAATCAACAGTTGCCATGAACGCTGCATCTGCATAAATAGCTGGTGATTCTTCGACGCGAACAGTGAAACCATTCGCTTCAAGAAATGGAATAAATAGATTTGTTGTCTCAACAGGTTGGTGACCATCCCAGCCACCACGAACTACAAGTGCTTGTTTCATTTAGTGTGACTCCCGTAGAACTTCTGAGCCGCTGCCACCTGTAAGAAAATCATTATCTGCTCCTGTATCTGCTTGCATCACGTGGTCTATATATAACTTTTGCCATCCCCGATCAGGTGAAGCAAATGCTTGTGTGGTTGCTGCATTCGGTATTCGTTTTGCAAGTTCTTCATCGGAAATATCAATATTGAGAGTACGCGCACCTACATCGAGAACGATGATGTCCCCCGTTTGTACAACTGCAAGTGGACCACCAGCTGCAGCTTCTGGCGCAACATGGAGAACAACAGTTCCATATGCAGTTCCACTCATTCGACCATCACAAATTCGCACCATGTCACGTACGCCTTTTTCTAATAACTTCTGTGGCAGTGGCATGTTCGCAACTTCTGGCATTCCTGGATATCCCTTAGGGCCGCAACCACGAAGAATAAGAACTGAATTTTCATCTACATCAAGTGCGGGATCATCAATTCGCTTTTTGAAATCTTCGATGCTGTCGAAAACAATTGCTTTCCCTCTATGTTGTAACAAGTGCGCACTTGCTGCAGCGGGTTTGATAACTGCGCCGAGCGGAGCCAGGTTTCCAGTAAGTACTGCAATTCCTGCACCTTCAAGCAAAGGCATCTGACGCTTTCTAATTACATCTGTATCGTAGATTTCTGCTTCAGATAAATAAGAAGTCAGTGGCTTACCGGTAACGGTAATTGCTTTTGGATCTAACAAATCTTCTAATTCCTTGAGAACAGCAAGTAGGCCACCTGCCCGATATAGATCTTCCATCAAATACTTACCTGCAGGTTGAAGATTTACTAATAGTGGGACGTGTGAACCTGTTTTATCGAAGTCTTTGAGTGATAGATCTATGCCGAGTCTTCCAGCAATTGCTAATAAATGAACTACAGCATTTGTAGAACCACCGATTCCCGCAAGTGCAACGATTGCATTGAGAAAAGATCCCTTGGTCATGACATCACTAGGTTTTCTATCTTCGGCAACCATCGAAACAATGAGGCGACCAGATTCTTGCGCAGCTTGAAGTAAGCGACTATCTGCTGCTGGAGTTCCTGCAGTTCCCGGAATTGTCATGCCAAGTGCTTCAGCCATCGAACCCATTGTTGATGCAGTTCCCATAGTGTTGCAATGTCCACGGCTTCGAATCATGGAAGATTCAGAGTTGAGAAATTTCGCTTCACTCAATTTTTTAGCGCGAACATCTTCGCTAAGTCGCCACACATCTGTACCACAACCAATGGGATTTCCTTCAAATGTTCCAGTGAGCATCGGTCCACCAGGAACTACCAGTGCTGGTAAATCAACAGATGCTGCAGCCATAAGAAGTGCAGGAATTGTTTTATCGCAGCCCCCAAGGAGTACAACTCCATCAATTGGATTGGCGCGAATCATTTCTTCTGTTGCCATTGCAGCCATATTGCGCCACAGCATTGCAGTTGGGCGCATCTGTGTTTCACCGAGTGAAACACTTGGCATATTTAGCGGAACTCCACCAGCTTCCCAAATTCCATTCTTTACATGTTCCATAACTTCATTGAGATGCGAGTTACAAGGCGTTAAATCCGAAGCCGTATTTGCGATTGCAATATGTGGGCGTCCATCAAAGGCGTCATTGGGTAAGCCACGTCGCATCCATGCGCGATGTATATACGAATCCCGATCTTTGCCGCCATACCAATGTGCACTTCTCATGCTAAGCGCCTCCTATGGGTTTCGATGTAAGGTTTGAGTATAGTGAGGATTTGAGCGCATTTGATATAACTATTTATGTACAATCTGGAATTGAATCTGCGAATCTAAACTGCAAAACTTGCAGTTGCGCGCCCTGTTGCACCTGGCTTGCAGGTAAAAGTTTTTCCTGCATGTTCTCCATCATCAAATGGATCCCCTGCTCGTCCTGAACTCTGCGCAGTGGTAATCATCAAAATATCTAAATCTGGGCCAATGAAGGCACATGATGAAGCAAACATTGCAGGTACTGAAATAACTTCGCTGACTTTAAAATTTTCATCAAGTCGACGAACTTCGCTACTTCCCCAGAACGCAACCCATAAACCGCCTTGGTTATCCGCACACATTCCGTCAGGAAAACCTTCATCAGGATTTGCTGTATAGCGAACCTTACGATTTGTAATATTTTTACCCTCTACATCAAAAGAATCAATTGTAAATTTCATAGTGTCGATGTAGTACATAGTCTTACCGTCATTACTCCAGTCAAGACCATTACTCAAAGTGACATCACTAATCACGCGCTCCATCTTTGAGCCATCACGATCTAAACGATAGAGCGCAGCTTCTCCTGGAGTGAATTCGGCAGTTAGTGTTCCAAGCCATAGATCTCCAGTGGGAGAAACTTTTGCATCATTCCAGCGAATAGGAAATTTTTCACCCGGTCCATCAACATCAACACGATTAGGAAGTGCGTGCATCGCTCCATCGGTATCTCGCAAATATGGGCCAGAAGTTGTGCCAATTAATTCGCCGCCTTGTACGCGAGGAATCACAAAGCCAATCTCTTCATCGACTGAATATTCACCAGTCTTATTTGTATCAAGATCACGCCATAAGACTTTCTTACCAGTGATATCAACCCAGTATCCGCGTTGATTATTCTTACCAGCAGAGGCAGGGCCTTCGCCTAGTTCGCACTTACGGTCGTCCCACACATCGGCTTTGATCATGGCTATTTCTACCATAATGACTCAAAGGGAAATAGACTCCCCGCTATGACTTTTGACCCTTCACAGAATGCAACTCTATTCACTGATCAAGTTGTTGTAGTGATTGGTGCCAGTAATGGAATCGGCCGCGCTGCTGCATCCCTTATCTCACATCGTGGAGCAAAAGTAATTATTGCTGATATGAATCCTGACGGGCTGAAAGAACTTGCAGCAGAATTGAAGCTAGCCACAAATCAAGTTCACGTTCTAGATGTTTCTGATCAAATTGCAGTTACAAACGTAATTACTTCAATCATAAAAGATCACGGCAAGATTGATGCGCTTGTAAATTCTGCTGGAATTGTGGGTCAATCTAATGTCAAAGTTGAAGATTTAGATTGGGCACTCTATGAAAAAACATTACAAGTAAATCTCTACGGTGCTATCTGGCTTACCCAACAAATAATTCCACACATGAAAAAACAGGCGTATGGACGTATCGTGCACTTAGCGTCCATTGCCGGCAAAGAAGGTAATCCTGGAATGGCGCCATACAACACTTCAAAGGCAGGGCTAATTGGTTTCGTCAAAGGCGTAGCTAAAGAATTGGCGCCTGCGGGAATTATTATTAATGCTCTAGCCCCAGCAGTTATTAGTACCCCTATGAACTCGAATACAAGTGAGGAAACATTGAAATACATGATTTCTAGAATCCCACTTGGTCGCACTGGCCAAGCAAGTGAAGTTGCAGAAATTATTGCTTTTATGGCATCTCCTGCTTGTTCATTTACAACAGGATTTACATTTGATATTTCAGGCGGTCGTGCTACGTACTAACTCTTTTTCTAAGCGCTCTGCAAGGGCTGGCTTTACTTTCCACATCGCAATCATCTCGTTATAACGCTTCACATCCTGGGCATCAGGTTTTGCGCCAGTTTTGACGCCACGAATCATCAGATTTCTAGGTGTGTGCTCTCCCCCAATAAACTCAATTACATCAACTCGATATCCCAATAGGCGCAAGATCTGGGCCCTTAGTGCATCTGTTAGCAAGTCACTCATTCGTTCTTTCATAAGACCATGTTTAGTAACCATAGTCCACGGCTCTGGAATATCGCTGAGTTGGCTCTGTAAATCATGATGACAGCATGGAGCAATAAAAAGTAACTTTGCATCACTTTGTACTGCCCATGCGATTGCATCATCAGTTGCTGTATCGCAAGCATGAAGAGCAATAGCTACATCAGTTTGTGTAGCGGTTATCTCTGAAATTTCCTCTGCGCGAAATTCAATACTTTTTTCAATTCCGAGTTTTTGTGCAATAGCAATATTTCTATCACGTGATTGAGTACGAATATCTATGCCAACGACAGAGAGAGGAATCCCTTGGGTTTGTAAATATTGATGTGCACCAAAGGTGAGGTAAGCGTGTCCGCAACCTAGATCAGTAATTGTGAGTGGGTCATCCTTTGTTGGCTGATGAATTTGACCTGCTTCAATTGCATTCTTCACTGTTGGGGCGAGGATTCTCAAAAACTCTTCAACTTGCATGTACTTATCTGATTTAGAGGGTTTGATGACACCCTTTGCATCAGAGATTCCAACCTCGATTAGGAAGGGGTCATTTGCATTAAGTAATCTATTTTTATTGCGATCATGAGTTAGGACTTGCTCATTAGTGCCTTTAGAGCGGGTTACTAGCGCTTCACCTTTTTTTGAGATGCGTATTGAAAGTGAACCAGATGTCTGTTCTACCAATATGTTGGCAAACCCCGCTGTAAGTAGAGGAAGGGCGTCCAAATCTTTTGGTAGATAATTCTTTGCAGTAGTTTGACGTCCATCATTTTCAATGACTTGTAAATGTATCTGGTCCTTTATTTGAACTGGACGGATATCAATTCGCTCGCATGGTGTTTCCATATTACGGCGGCGACCAGATAAGACAACTCGAACTAAACTTTGAGAATCACTAATAAGTGCAACTGCTTGCGTTATCGCCTCATCTAGCTCAATTGCCATAGTGCAAACTTAGCAAATTACTGCGCTTCCTTTTTCATGAGGCAAGATTTCTAGATTCTTTTTTGGAAAAGCCTTGGCAAACATCTCGGCAAGTTCACGCTCTCCATCGCGATTTACATCATCGATAACGATTACTGCTTTGGGAGATAACTTTGCCTCAAACTCTTTGAGCGCAGGTTGGCGCGCCTTTGGATTTTTAGATCCGGGTGGACCATCAATCACGAGTAAGTCAATATTCTTTAGATCCTTTAGAAAAGTAAGGTCATACCAATCAGAACCAGATGCATGCTTCTTCAGAGGTGCTACGCGAATTTCAACATTTTTCACGCCATGCTCTTTGAGGATTTCTCGCGTCTTCTGAGCAAACTCTTCTGAATGATCAATGCTGACAATCTTTATTCGACCCTGTAAAGCCTTTGCCATTATGAGAGTTGATATTCCAGAACCAAGTTCAACAATTAACTTCGGGCGATTCTTACGAACTAATTCCATCAAAGTTAGTAATAGGTCTGGTGATGCTGCCCAGCTGCGCGTTGGTGGCAATGGTGCAGTGAACTTTATAAGTGAGAGTAATTGCGTAAAATATTCGCCTTGACGATAGTGCTGCCACATTTCTTTACTTGACGCTTTTATGCTTTTTTCAATCTCTCTATTTTGCGCAGATACTTTGTTAATTTTGCGGTGAATGCCCCGAACGGAGCGCACTATATAAATCGTTGCTACAAGAATTACTAAAGTAATTGAAACTTGTAGCAGGCTCGACATTGAAATATTCTAGCGAGTGATTGGCAATCTGATATGGATAGCAAGGCCACCTAATGAACTCTTGCGCAGCGATAATGTGCCTTTATGCATTGCAACTACTGCGCTCATGATGCTCATGCCAAGACCACTCCCACCCCTTTCTCTAGATCTTGATCGGTCGAATCTCTGCAACGAACGAATCCCTTCGCCATACGCGCTCACGCTCAATCCGGGACCACCATCTTCAATCAATAAATGAATCTCTTTGCCCTTTGAGCTTAGCGTTATTGAGACGGGTGAATCTTTGGGAGTATGTCGATCGATATTCAATAGTGCATTCTGTATTAAACGCTGAAAATGAATCTGTGAACCGGAAAATTCAATAACTTCATCGCATATATAGGTGACAGAGTGGGTGGGCGAAATTACCTTGAAATCATCGATGTGATTTTGTAGTAACTGACGCAAATCAAAACTTGATCTTGTAATAGTTGCCATTTCACCAATTTCAGCCAAAAGAAGTAGATCTGAAATCAATGTGTCCATTCTAGAAATTTCACTTTCTAATCTATCAAATGCACGACTTTCATCTTCTTGTGTGGGCAATTTCTTCCGGGCTAATAATTCTGAATACCCCTTGATCACAGTCAATGGGGTACGCAATTCGTGGGCCGCATCCCCCAGAAATTCTTGCATTTTTTGAAGTCGCTCTTTCTCGCTACGTACTCTTTGTCGCTTGGAGTTCCAGATAATTAGAAGGGAAGCAAAAAAATTGGCGATGAGTATAAATGCTAGGAGACGCAATTCATTTGAACGTAAATTTCTATCTAAATCATGTGTGGATATTGCACATACAAGGAATTCACCTTCAGGCAATTCCATTGCAATGGCGCGGACATGTTGATTGGCATCCAAGAAGATTGGGGTTGAAAGTGCGCGAACAAGGTCTTTTGGGTCAATGAGTATCTGTGAAAATTGACTTGATTCGCGCAAAATAGTTATTTCATTTGGTGGTGATATGAAAGCTATTGCTACATCAGCACTATTTATTTCTACTGATGCAAGTGCTTCATTTATTGCATTCTCAGGGTGCATAAGTGGTTCAGATATAACTTGGTGGAGCGTGCGATCTAGTACATCGAGATCCGCACGGTAAGAACCCCAGATTGCAAAGCCTCCTATGAGAAACGAAATTAGTGTTGTAAGGAGAATTGCACCGATTACTTGTCTAAATTGAATCTTCATGCGATTACTTTAGGTTCTATTATTTGGAAACCAACTCCACGAACAGTCTTAATTCCCTCAAAGCCATCTCGATGTAGCTTCTTTCTCAAGTAAGAAATATACGTATCCACGACCGTACTTTCCGAGACAAAAGTGATTCCCCAGACTTCATCTAATAGGAAGGCTTTGGAAAGGACTCGGCCTTTCTTCTCAATAAGCATTTGCAACAAACGAAACTCTGTGGGTGATAAATTAATTTCATCATTTCCAAAAGTAACTTTGTGTATTTCTTCATCGAGTGTTATCGGCCCGCATGTGAGCGTTCGTGCTACCTCAACAAATTTCTTTGATCTACGAATTATGGCCTTTACTCTCAAAATGAGTTCTTCTAACCCAAAAGGTTTGACTACATAATCGTCGGCACCAATTGTTAGGCCTCGAGATATATCCTTGTGATCACCTCGAGCTGTGAGCATAAGCACTGGAACTAGGTCACCTGTTCCCCTGAGTCTTTCCACTAACTCAAAACCATCCATGAGCGGCATATTTATATCGATGATAATTAGATCTGGTTTATGAGAGCGAAGTAAGGTCAGTGCAGACATTCCATTGTCAGCCTCGATGGTTTGAAAACCAGCAATTTTGAGTGTGTCTCGAAGTAAGTCGCGGACTCCTGCCTCGTCATCAACAATCATGATTAGCTCGGCCATACGGTAACTCTCGCATGAGTTGATGCTTATTCCAATAAATGACAAGCTCCTCGTAAGAATCTCACAGGAAAACCACAAATTTCTTCTGGAGTATTGCCTCATAGCCGCAAGGGTTATAAGTGGATTCCATAGAGGGAGAACCATGAAAGCATTAACAAAGAAGAGTGTTGTAATTCTTGCTCTGACTTCGAGTTTCTTTATCGGAAATACTTCAATCTCGTTCGCAGATGTAACTCCTAATCCAAATAAAGTTGCATATGACGCTCAAGTAGCGCTCCACAAAGTTGCCATGGAGAAGTTCAAGGGCGATATGAATTCATTCCGTGAGTCAATGAAAGCGCGAATTGATTCTCGCAAATCAATCAATGAAACTTTCAAGACTGCAGTTGATAAAGCAATTGCTGACTTCAAAGCTGCAATCGCTATCGCGACTACTGCTGAGGCCAAGAGCGCAGCAGTTGCATCAAGGAAAAGTGCGATTGCTGCAGCAAGTGCGGTTCGCGATACAGCAGTGATTGCACTAGGCGCTCTTCCTGTTAAACCAGTAGAGCCAGTAAAGCCAACACGACCAGAGAAGATGGCACGCGAGCCAAAAGCTCCACGTCCATCAGCAACGGCAACTCCTTCCGCATAAACATAGATCACAACTCATAGGGTGAAAAGAAGCCCTGGCGCTTATAGCGCCAGGGCTTTTCGCTTTTGTTAATGAATTAGATAAACGCGTGACTATAAGCTAAAGATAATTTCTTGTAACTGGCCTACATGCGATTGTGTGTGATTACTAGCAAGAGTTAGGACTTCTGTCAGCGTAACTTCACCCTTTTCAGAATGTATTCCTACCCGATTCCAATCAGCTTCGTCGACAAGTGAGAGAATATTAGCCACCACTTTATGTAAACCAATAATGCTCGCTAAGGAATCGTGAGCATCTCGGGATGCATACTTCAATCTATCTGGATAAACATCTTCATCAAAAGGAACAATCGCAGGTTTATCTACAGTAAGAATATGTAGGAACCGTGTAGCAAAATGCATATCAGCATCTGCCATGTGATGTATGACGTAGGCAGCTGACCATTCACCTTCTTTAGAAATTCGGGATAAGTCATTAGCCCCTATAGAGCGAACAACCTTTTCGAATTCTGTGCAATTACCAATATACGATTCGACGAGTTGTTGCGACATTTTTCCTCCTACAGCACCTTTTGCCTACGCACGAGATTTCTACCCAGCTGTGCAAGAATAGCGCAATGGAATCCACCACCACATGGTTCATCACCATCGGCGTACTTGCTGCAGTCATAACTTTCGATTTACTGCTGGCTGTATTGCGACGAAATAAGGAGACAACGCTGCTTGAGTCCTCATTCTGGACTGTTTTCTATCTCGGAGCTGCCGTCCTCTTTGGATTCTTTATGCCAATGTGGTCAAGTGATCAAGGACAGAGAGAATTCTTTGCTGGCTGGCTCACTGAATACGCACTCTCTGTCGACAATATATTTGTATTCATAATTATTTTGACGCACCTCAAGGTTGAGAAGAACAAGCAGCAATTAGTTCTTTTTCTCGGAATCATGCTCACAATCGGCATCCGTGGACTTCTCATTCCACTTGGTGCAGCTCTGATTTCACGATTCTCGAGTATTTTCTTCCTATTTGGTGCATTTCTCATATACACCGCTTACAAACTATTTTCTGAAGATGCAGATGACGAATGGAAAGAGGGCAAGATTATTGCCACTCTTAAGCAGCGTGGTGTAAGTACTTTCTCTATTGCACTAGTTGCACTTGGTCTGACAAATTTAGTTTTTTCTCTTGATTCAATTCCGGCAATCTTTGGTCTTACAAAAAATCCATATATTGTTACTACTGCAAATATTTTTGCACTTATGGGGTTGCGCCAGCTCTACTTCTTGCTTGAGGGCTTGCTTGCAAGACTAATCTATCTCTCAAAAGGACTTTCGATTATCCTGGCATTTATCGGCATCAAAATGATATTCGAAGCACTTCATGGAATTAAAATCCATGAATTTCTTGGAATTCACATTCCAGAAGTATCACTTGAGTTTAGTCTTGGAACAATTATCGCTATCTTGGTCGTGACGACCGTAGCTAGCCTTACTGCTACTAGAAAAGATGACTCAAGCGTCCTCTAAAAAGGAAGTAAAACCACAAGCAAAGTAACTGCTGCTGCGATTGCAGTTGATTTCAATAATATAGAAATTGCGGTTTTGCGGTCAGCTGCCTTACTAGCTGCATCTGCAACTCGTGAAATATCGCCAAGCTTTCCCATATTAAAAGTGCCTGCGAAACCATACGCTAAACAAAACTTGCTACGAGATTGCACCCAACCAACACTTGCAATCATGAGTGGTACAAATATTCCATAGCGGGCATTTCGTGGAGCGCTGGCTACAAGCAAAGTTACGAATGATGAAATTGAAATAATTGAGCCAATTATTGCTACGACTTGTCTGCGACGAATTTCACCAGATCCAATATTGCATGTGCCAGGAATGTATTGAGAAGAACTCACTTATGCATCTTCATATTCGTCTTCATCAATCCACGCTTCAGCCGAAGAATCTTCTTGGCCTTCAATCCACGAGAGAAAAGATCCAACGGCGCGAAATGCGACAGCGCCAACCATGAAGGCTGCTACTAATCTGCGTATTACTTTTCCCATGTTCTAAAAATACTCTTATTTCAGAAATATTTCTCTATATAGCGTCGAGTGACTGTGCGATGTCGTCCCAAAGGTCTTCACTATTTTCACAACCAACAGAAAGACGAATCAGATTCTCAGGCACCGCGAGACTTTCAATCTCCCAGCGGCGACGACGCTCCCAAAGGGATTCAACGCCACCCAAGCTTGTTGCCTGAGTAATGATGCTCGATGCCGCGCATACGCGTTCTGCAGCTTGGGCATCACCGACTATTTCAAAAGAGATCATCGCTCCAAAGCCAGGGTAGCGAACACGAGAAATTCTCTTATCATTTTTCAATTGTTCTACTAAGTATTGAGCGCTGCTCTGTGCTTTTTCAAAGCGCAATACAAATGTGCGAATACCGCGAAGTGCTAACCATGCTTCGAATGGCCCTGGAATAGCACCATTGAATTTGCGGGCATCCTCAAGACGCTTATAGAGCGCTGGATCATTGGTAGAGAGTGAACCCATTAATACATCACTATGTCCAGATAGAAACTTTGTTACTGAATGCATGACAATATCGGCGCCTAATTCAAGTGGCTTTTGAACAAGAGGCGTGGCAAAAGTATTATCGACGCCTACACCAATATTCAAATTCTTAGCAGCAGCGATAAGCGTTTGAAGGTCTGCTACATCTAAACATGGATTTGTTGGTGACTCAAGCCATAACATCGCTGCACCTTTGAGTGCCGAGATAACTTCCTGATTATTAGTTACATCTACAAATCGAACTTCGAGTCGCCCAGATTCGTGAAAACTCTTGAGCAATGTCATGACACCGCTATATCCCTGATTGGAAGCTACAAGGGGCGCACCGATTGGAAGAATTGAAAATACAGCGCTAATGGCTGCCATGCCTGAAGAAAAAGCAAGTGTCTCGCCACCTTCAAATTCGCTAATTGCAATTTCTAGCGCCTTCCATGTTTCGTTTCCGTAGCGACCATAACCAAGACCGCTGCCAGCTTGAAAGGTTGAGTTGAGTGATATATCAACATTGAGGCTTGCACCTGGTTCACTCTTTGGGCGACCTGAGGTAATTGCAAAGGTTTGCGGATGTAATTTCTTTTCAGAACTCACTTAGAGAGCCTTTCGGATTCGGTGGATCGCTTCTGTGATAATTTCAGGACTAGTTGCAAAATTAAGTCGAACATATTGCGAACTCTGAGGAGCATAAAAATGCCCAGAATTGAAAGCGACTCTGCCTCGTTCGATAAGTGTAGCCCCAGGATCATCCCCTAAATTCAATGCACTGAGATCGAGCCAGGCTAAATAACCATTCTGCGGAATGTGATATTTCACTGATGGCAATGTTGAAGCCAAGAGATCGCGAATGAGGAATCGGTTCTGATTGAGATTTTCAATTACTGTATCGAGCCAGATGCCGCCCTCTTTGAATGCGATAGCCGATGCATATGCTCCTGGAAGAGATGCTCGATAGTGAAGCGCAAAAGGCAGATGAGACATCTTCTCTTTCATCACTTCACTTTGAGTAACAATAATTGCGCATTTGAGGCCGGCGATATTCCATCCTTTACTCGCTGCAGTAACGGTTATACAAAGGCTTTCAGCATCGGCTCCCAATGAAAGTGTTGGGATGAAAACTGAATCTCGGTAGGTCAATGGTGCATGAATCTCATCGCTAATAATGATTACGTTATATTTCTTAGCAAGTCCGATGAGGCGCAATAATTCTTCTTCTGTATAGATTCGGCCCAATGGATTATGAGGGCTGCAAATCATATGAACTTTGATTCCACTGGCATATGCGCTTTCAATTTCTGGCCAGTTGAGCTGCCATGGATTATTCGAACCTTCATCACTTCCTGTGCGAGTAAATGGAACATCAACTTTTTCCATACCTGTTTCTTCTAACCAGTTATAGAAATTTTGATAGACAGGTGAATTTACTAGAACCTTATCTCCGGGTTTTGCAATAACACGCAATATTTCTACCACAGCGACACCCACATCTGTTCCAATTCGAACCTGAAGCGGATCAACTTTCCAATTCCATCGCTCTAGTGCAAAGTGGGCAAAGGATGTTCCCATTTCAGGAATATTGCCAAGGTAACCGAGATCTGATGCTTCAACCATTTCATGTAACAATTTTTTTATTGGTTCTGCAACTGGAAAATCCATTTCTGCAACTGGCAATGGCAAAATATCTCGCGCGAATCCCGTCCATTTTTCACTCTTGTGTTGGAGTAGAGATGCTAAATCTGGGGCTTTTACATCGCGGTCACTCATGGTTTGAGAATACCTTCATTTGCAGCTTTCGGTCTATATTGCAAGGCTATGCTTGGCGTATGAGTAACCAAATTGAAACGGAAATTGATGTAACGCTTACTGATCGCAATCGAGTTAGCGCCTTATTTAGAATTATTTTGGTAGTACCTGTAGCGATATTTGTTGCATCCTTTACGTCAGATTTCTCCTCATCAGGTTGGTCAACCGCAGGCCTTTTGGTATTGCCCCCACTTCTTGCCATCGTATTTCGTGGTGTATATCCAAGTTATGCACTGAGTCTCAATGAGTCTCTTCTTGGACTTCAAACACGAGTCGATGCATATTTATTATTACTCACTGATGAATACCCATCAATTGAAGAGAATGACATTGTCAGCATTACATTTCCAGAGGTTGGAAAAGGCGAAAACATGAGCCGGGGCTTACCGTTAGTAAAATGGTTCTTGGCAATTCCCCTCTACATCGTTGGACTTATTTATATTGCATATGCACTATTACTTACTCTTTGGGGCTGGTTTAGTATTTTATTTACTGGGACGTACCCAGAAACATGTGCTGAAGGAGTAGTGGGAACAATTGCTTATTGGAATCGTATTGTTGGATATGCATTCGTTCTAGTCACTGATGAGTATCCAACTTTTTCGCTCTAAGAAGTAAATAGCATTACTTATTTTCAAGTATTAAAGAGACCGAATTGATGCACCAACGTTGATCCGTAGGGACGTCATATCCTTCTCCTTCAAAAACATGTCCTAGGTGTGAACCACATGCTGCACAACGAACCTCTGTGCGCACACGTGGGAAAAGTGAACGGTCTACTATGAGGTCAACTGCATCCTCTGACTTTGGGGCATAAAACGATGGCCATCCGCAACCAGAATGAAACTTAGTCTCACTTCTAAAGAGTTCGGCAGAGCATGCTTTGCACTTGTAGATTCCAACTTTATCGCTATCGGTATATTCACCTGTAAAGGGTCTCTCTGTAGCAGCATTTCGTAAGACATCAAATGAGAGCGGATCAAGCTTTTCACGCAATTCTGATTCATTGATGGTTACAGGATATTTTTTTTCGCTCACTGTGTTAGCTCCTGCTTTGGAAAAGCAATTCCAGTGCTCGAATGACAGTCATATCCCTTGGGGTTTTTCAGCAAATACTTCTGGTGATACTCCTCCGCAAGGAAATATGTAATCCCCTCACTTGGCGCAATCTCTGTAACTATTGACCCGTAACCTGAGCCAGAGATTGCTTTTTCGTAGATATCACGAGTCGAAAGTGCTTGGCTCATTTGTTCTGGTGTTGTTGTAAAAATCGCACTTCGATATTGAGTTCCTATATCTCCACCTTGTCTATTAAGTGAAGTTGGATCATGCATAGTCCAAAATTCTTCGAGTAATCGATGATAGGAAATTTTTGCTATATCGAAATCCACTCTTACGGTTTCAGTATGCCCAGTGGTACCACTACACACTTGTTCATATGATGGTGATGGACGAGTGCCACCCATATAACCAACGCTGGTTTCAATCACTCCATCGAGTTGCCAGAAACGTCTCTCCGCACCCCAAAAACATCCTGTCGCGAAATATGCACTCTCATTCATCTGCATATTCTTTCAGTTGCCCTCGATATATGCATCCGCTGATAACCTTCTACTTACAGCGCCCCCGTAGCTCAGGGGATAGAGCACCGCCCTCCGGAGGCGGGTGCACAGGTTCGATTCCTGTCGGGGGCACTCTTGTAGGGGAGATATCTCACTCTATTTTTTAGATAAGTAGGGCTAGTCTCCTTGTGAATCTCCTAAAATGAAGAGAGAATTACGCTCTTGCACATCATTGATGATGTTGTATTTTCACGAATTACAGCGCCTCTCACCGAGGTCGTAGAGGAGATATGCCCATGGATTGGCGACATCAATCGGCTTGCCGCGATGAAGATCCTGAGCTCTTTTTTCCTGTCGGAAATACTGGCCCTGCAATAACTCAAATCGAAGAAGCAAAAAAAGTTTGTAATCGTTGCATTGTAAAGGAGCCATGTCTTGCATGGGCGCTCGAAAGTGGTCAAGATGCTGGAGTATGGGGCGGACTTTCTGAAGATGAACGTCGCGCACTCAAGCGTCGTGCCGCTCGTAATCGCGCACGTCTAATTGAACAGAATATCGGAAATAATAACTAATTAGTCCAGCGGGAAATTGAGCTCTGCAATAGTTCCTTTTTCTGAAGAACGAAGAGTTAAATTACCTTTCAATTCATTCTCAGTGAGCGTGCGAACAATTTGAAGTCCCAAGTTCGAGGATTGCGCCAAATCAAAATCTTTTGGAAGCCCAACGCCATCATCACTAATTCTTATCTCACAGTGCGTTTGCGATCTACTGACCGAAATTTTGAGTTCTGTCCCACTCGTTTCTAGTCCGTGTTCAAGTGCATTATGAATTAACTCTGTAACTACTAAGGCTAGTGGGGTCGCAATTCTTGGTTCCAGGGAGCCAAATTCGCCATCACGGATGATTTGAAGTGTGGCCATGCGCGGGCTGAGTTCTAGAGCATGTGTTACTAATCGATTGAGTACATCATCGAAAGCCACTGAGGCATCTGAACTACTAGAAAGTGTTTCATGCACGAGGGCGATAGATGCAATTCTGCGAACAGCTTCCTCCAGTGCAGCACTCGCTGCGGGATCGTCAATTCGGCGTGCCTGTAGTCGCAACAAGGCTGAAACAGTCTGTAAATTATTCTTCACTCGATGGTGCACTTCTCGAATTGTTGCATCTTTCGTTACGAGTTCGCGTTCTCGTCTACGAAGTTCAGTCACATTGTGGAGTAAAACTATCGCCCCAACTCGATCAGTACTTTGAATTAATGGCAATACAAGTAAATCAATAGTTCCACCAAGATTTTCAACCTCCACCCGACGTAGTGCTTTGCCACTTAATTGAGTTTGAAGACCTTCTTCATGCGCATCATGTCGCTCTTTACTGACTTTTTCTGCAACATCAGAGAGTGAAAAACTTTCTAATTCACCATTCCAACCCATTCTGCTAAATGCAGAACGTGCATTAGGGCTTGCATAGGAAATAACTCCGTTTACATCCAATCGAATTAGTCCATCTCCAACTCGAGGTGCTGGATCGAAGAGACTATTTGCATTGGGATATGGAAAATTTCCTTCCGCAATCATTCGATATAAATTGTGAGCAATTTCGCGATAGTTTAGTTCTAATCGACTAGGTGATCTCATTAAATCAGCATTTCTATGGCGCGAAATTACTGCAATCACTTGTTCATTAAAAATAACTGGAATTGTTTCTTCCTTAATCATGAGTTCACCGATGAGCTCGGGTTCTGCATCTCTAACAATTTCCGCTTCTGCAAGTGCGCGTTCAATTCCTGGGCGACTTCCCCACACAGCTTCATTACCAATGATGTCATGCGTAAAAACTGTCGCAGCGGTTGTCGGGCGAATGTGCGAAATTGCTACATGTCCCGTCGGCCAACTCTTACTGTCTTTGCGAAGCGGAACCCACAAGACAAGATCAGCAAAAGATAAATCTGAGAGTAACTGCCAATCAGCGATAAGTTCGCGCAATCGGTGTGATTGCTCTGGCGTGATTGAACTTCTACCTTGAAGGATATTTTCGAACTGTTGCATCTCTTATCTATTTCCAAGGGCAATAATTGCTAATTGATCTTCAATCTCTTGTGTGGCATACCAGGTAAGTTCGATATCGCCCTCTTCATCAAGCACACTTGTAAATAAACACTCAACGCGATTCCAGACTAACTCCCCCGTGAGCACTATTGAATCACTCTCCTCAACGGCAATCTCTTTGCTTTCAATCTCTAAAGCAAGCAAGGTACCTGTTTTTTGATTGCCATTTACTAACTCCATTGCATCGCGAGCTGCTAGCAAGGAGAGCATGTACTCAATCTCTTCTTCATCATGGCCAACATTTTCTGTCAGGAATTTGATAGTTGGGGCATATAACTTAGTTGCTTGAATTGATTTAGATGAAAGGAACAGGGCGATATCCGAAGGAGATAGAGGAAGATATGCGCGCATGCTGTAATTATATTGGAGATTACCGAGACAATTCACTTGCGATCTTTGCAAGAGATTTTCTCAGGGGTGAACGCTCATTTACTTCGATCAGGGTAGAACGGGCCTCTTCACTTGCCTGTACTGACCTACCATCACGCGCAATCACGCGCATACTCCCTGGACGAAATGGATTGATGGAGGTAAGAAAGCGCGCCTCTTCACCATCACCCTTTTTGCCTTGAGATTTCATATTGAGTAGAAATCCTAACTTTGCACGCATGGCAGTTTTTTCTAACAATGAAAGAACTTGGTTCAATCTATGCGCACCCAATAAATCTGGCTTTGAAATTATCCATAATTCATCTGCGTTATCACATGACCATGTAGTCATTTTTGAGGTCCAACGTTGATCAGTGAGCCGATTTGATAATCCGGAGATGGAGCCTAAATCAATAATTATTTTATCAAATTCATCTATGGCTCTCGCCATTAATTCATCGATGCTACTTGATCGAAGTTGAGTTATCTCAGATATCGAAAGTTGAGGTGCGACGCTTCGCCAACCTTCATCAGCAAGTAGATTTCGAAGCGAAAGCAATACCGCAATAGATGGGGCCCTAAAGTTTGCATCAATGAGAAGTGTTGATTTTTCAAGCACACTCAGTTCCATTGCAATATTGATTGCAACTGTTGTGCAACCTACTCCACTTCCAGCTGAGCCGATAGCTATTACTTGTGCTCGTCTCGTTGAATGTTGAATTGGTGATTGCTGACGAATCAATGGGCTTCGTATTGAGCCGCGGACCAAACTTACAAGTTCAGTTACATCCTTAGGAATTTCATAAAGTCCTGCATAAGATTGATATCTACCTAAATCATTGGAAAATCCAATTGATTGCTTGACCATTCTAGAAATTTCAATGCACGAATTCGGATCGAGGTCTGGAAGCTCAGGGGTATAAAGCAAGAGTGCACTCTTAGCAATATCGGGATTATTTGTTATATATTGCCTAAGCGAAGCGGTATCAAGTGCTCGATAAAGAACTGACCACCCTTGTGCGAAAAGCCCACTTGCAACAAATCCTTCTGTCTGTGCATCGGCAATCGCAGTAATAACTATTGGTAATTCTTGTTCAGCCATGAGAGCTCACAACTACTAATCGTCCAAAGGTTGTCGCATTCAGAACTTTTAGCACATCCGATGCCTCAACTGAAACGGTGAGCGAATTATCAGTTCCATAGTTCTTCCCGCTTCTATCAATTCCAACTAAATAAATCCCACTAACAATAAGTGCGGGTGGCGATGGAGATAGATTGTTTTCCCGCGAATCTACCCAATAAAGATCGATAGTTTCACCACTGGCAATCCCGGATGGAAGATCTGAAGATGCAATACGCAGTGGCACAAGCTGACTTGTTCCAATGCTTAGATCAACGCTAATTGATTCCTTCGCAATAAGACTTTCGCCAGATATTCGAATTGCAACAAGAGTTCCAACAGGGTTTTCGTTTTTATCCAAATACATAATGGCGCTCTTACCTAAAGCGAATTTTGCTGTTGTTACATCAGAAGAAGAGATGAGTGCGCCAGGTAGAAGCGTATGTCTTGCTATCCAATATTGATTTCCTCGATTTGATGTTGCTGCAAGAACGAATGCAGATAGAAATGATGCGATTACTAAAGTAATAGCGAGCGGGAGTCGTGAGGGTGATTTCTCTTTATATGTGACCATGCGGGCTACTCAATAGCCTGATGAGAGTTTTGAAATACTTTATCCACAGTCATCCAAAAGTATGAGGTCATCTCATCCTTTTGGCTGATGTGCGGCGCAACTTTTTGTTGGAATCTGTGCGCTATGACAACACAATTCTATTTCGATGAACTTCCAACTTATAAGAGCGTGGTTCTTGAACCAGCTCCAATCATTCATTCTGATTTCTGGAATCACCCAGTACTCGACCTATTTCCAGCACCTGTTGTAGAGGTGATCGCTCAAAAGGCGTTGCTCTTTACTACACCTTCGTGCTTCGGAGAAAATTACGATCCTGACTTTGCACCCCAACCAACATCTGCATCCGAACTTCCTGAACTCCATACATGGACACTCAAGTTTGTTGTAAGCGTTTTAGAAATTTGGGCGGGCAAGAGACAACCTGCACAACTTTCGCGATGGTGTCACCAAAAGATTTATCAAGAACTTATTAGAAATGTTGGGAGTCAAAAAGAAGTTGGAAGGGTGAGAGCGCTACATCAAAGTGAACCTCTGGATGGAATATGCGAATCAACTGTCACAGTGCGATATGGAGGAAGACTTCGATCACTCGTAGTCAGATTTGAGGGAATAGATAAGCGATGGTTGTGCACTGCGCTAACGCTTTTATAAATTACTTATTGGGCTCCACCGTGGCAGCGTTTATATTTCTTTCCTGATCCGCAAGGACATGGGGAGTTTCTACCAACATCACCAGTTGTACGTACTCCGCTTTCATCTGCAGCTGTGTATTGCAAAGCATTAGCTTCGGCTGGCTTACTCTCTAATCCTTTTGCATTTACTTTCTCATTAGATTCAACAGTAACTTCTACATTGAAAAGTAGAGCAGCAATCTCTTCTTTAATGCCATCCATCATGGCGGCAAATAGATCAAAACCTTCACGTTGATATTCAACGAGTGGATCACGCTGAGCCATTGCGCGTAGACCAATTCCTTCTTGCAGATAATCCATTTCATATAAATGTTCGCGCCATTTGCGATCAAGAACTGATAACAAGACCTTACGCTCAAGTTCGCGCATTACTTCAGAACCTAGTGACTCTTCGCGAGATGTATATGCTTTAGCAACATCTTCAGTAACTCGAGCAATCAAAAAATCGGCATCGAGACCTGCTCGGCTCCCTGCTGCACTATCTACATCGGCGATAGAGAGTGAAATCGGATAAATAGATGCAAGAGCCGCCCAAAGTTTTTCTAGATCCCAGTCTTCAGCATAACCCTCACCGGTTTCAGCTTGAATATAAGCGATCAAGGTTTCATCAACAAATTCTGCAATCTGACCCTTGATATCTTTTCCTTCAAGAACTAAGCGTCGCTCTCCATAAATTACTTGGCGTTGACGATTCATGACATCGTCGTATTTCAGTACATTTTTACGCATTTCAAAGTTCTGAGCTTCTACCTGTGTTTGAGCAGAACGAATTGCATTACTTACCATTTTAGATTCGATAGGTGAATCTTCAGGAATTCCAGCAGCTGATAAGAAACGTTCAACCATTCCTGAATTGAATCGACGCATCAATTCATCTTGAAGTGAAAGATAGAAACGAGATTCTCCGGGATCGCCTTGGCGTCCCGAACGACCACGTAACTGATTATCGATACGTCGTGACTCGTGTCGCTCTGTACCCAATACGTAGAGTCCACCGAGTGCCACTACTTCTTCATGGCCAGTCTTTACTGCCTCTTTCTGTCGTGCAATTTCAGTTGGCCATGCAGTTTCATATTCTTGAGCATTCTCTACTGGTGAAAGCCCACGACGTTGTAATTCATAATCTGCCATGAACTCTGGGTTTCCACCAAGCATGATGTCAGTACCGCGACCAGCCATATTTGTTGCAACAGTTACTGCGCCTGTAACACCCGCACGAGCAATAATCGCAGCCTCGCGTTCGTGATGCTTTGCATTGAGAACTTCGTGAGGAACCCCAGCTTTACGCAAGTAGCCTGATAGTTCTTCTGATTTTTCAACGCTAACAGTTCCAACTAAAACTGGTTGTCCCTTTCGGTGACGCTCGACAATATCTAGAGTCAGCGCTGAAAATTTTCCAGCTTCAGATTTATAAACAAGATCTGCTTGATCTAAGCGGACCATCTCGCGATTTGTAGGGATAGGAATTACTCCTAATTTATAAATCTGATGAAATTCTGATGCTTCAGTACTTGCTGTTCCAGTCATGCCAGAAATCTTTTGGTATAGGCGGAAATAGTTCTGTAATGTAATTGTTGCAAGAGTTTGGTTCTCATCCTTGATTTCAATACGTTCTTTAGCTTCAAGTGCCTGGTGGAGACCTTCGCTATATCGACGTCCCGCGAGCATACGCCCAGTGTGCTCATCAACAATAAGTAATTCGCCATTCATGACGACATAATCCTTATCGCGCTTGAATAGCTCCTTCGCGCGAATTGCATTATTGAGGTAACCAATCATTGGAGTGTTAGCTGCCTCATAAAGATTTGAAATCTTTAGCATCTCTTCCACTCGAGTAACGCCATCTTCAAGAACTGAGGTGCTCTTTTTCTTTTCATCCACTTCATAGTGAATATCTCGCTGTAATTTAGCTACTAAATTTGCAAACTCTACGTACCATTTTGTTGCTTTGTCTGCAGGGCCACTAATAATAAGAGGTGTTCGAGCTTCATCGATAAGAATTGAGTCCACTTCATCGACAACTGCAAAAAAGTGCTCTCGTTGAACGCAATCTTCTAGGCTCCACGCCATATTGTCGCGAAGATAATCAAAACCAAATTCATTATTTGTACCGTAAGTGACATCTGCTCCATATGCTTCACGTCGCTCCGTCGGTGACATATTGGCAAGAATTACGCCAACTCTAAGCCCCAGGAATCGATGAATGCGTCCCATCCATTCGCTATCACGCTCAGCTAGATAATCATTTGTTGTAACAACGTGGACACCTTTACCTGCAAGTGCATTTAGGTATGAAGGAAGAGTTGCGACAAGAGTTTTTCCTTCACCAGTTCTCATTTCCGCGATATTCCCGCGATGCATTGCAGCACCACCCATAAGCTGAACATCGTAATGACGCTGACCTAATGTGCGCTTTGCTGCTTCGCGAACTACTGCAAATGCCTCTGGTAACAAATCATCAAGGGATTCACCTTGAGCAAGACGCGTTTTAAAAATTGAAGTTTGATTGCGCAGATCCTGATCAGAGAGTTCAGAGATGCGAGCTTCTTCGGCATTGACCAGTTTTACAAGTTTTTCAAGATCACGAAGTTGGCGTCCCTCGCCTGCACGCAACATTCGATCGAAAAACGCTGGCATAAACCTCACCTTTTCTAATCACATGGGCTTTGCTCCATGAGAATCAACTCTCCTATCGTAGGGGTTGAGCGACGCAGGCGGTAATTGCAGCCGAAACCTTTAGCCCGCCTGCAGACAGTGCCCTATGCGCCTCCCGTAGCGTTGAGCCAGTTGTGACGACATCGTCTATCAAAACAATATCTCCATATATTCTCACTCTATTTTCAACTCCAAATGCGCCAACCAGATTCACTTTGCGCTCTTGGGCATTGAGTCCACTTTGATCTAGTACGCGCTTTTGATGAAAGAGAATATTTGAATACGAAATATTTAGCTCTTTACAAATATCTTCTATAAAGTGACGTCCACGTTTCCTTAGTGAATTCTTGGATGATGGCATTGGAATTAATATGAGATTTTTTAGATTTCCTCTGTAGTTCTCTGCAACGTGGCGTAAGGCATCTATCACCAAAATATCAGCACTTCTTTGATTTCTCTCTTTTGCAGCAACCAATATCCGAGCTGCAATTGGCGAATAAAGAATCGCAGAAGTTACGACTAAGCCTTCAACATGTGTTGTGTAGATATGTGGGTGCCAAGCAA
>Ga0209190_1000481_pt1 | contig 29094 bp, 25 predicted proteins | sample M_140205_XF_Meta_FD_187315 | JGI IMG/M metagenome (GOLD analysis project Ga0209190, IMG submission 187315) | Freshwater microbial communities from Lake Montjoie, Canada to study carbon cycling - M_140205_XF_MetaG (SPAdes) (version 2) | ecosystem: Environmental > Aquatic > Freshwater > Lake...
ATTCTGGTCAAAGGCCCGAGCCACTTTGTCCAGCGCGTCCGGCATCAAAACATCATCCGCGTTCAGCCAACCGACAATCTCCCCGCTAGCCACCCGCATTCCCTTGTTGATTGCGTCACTCTGTCCCCGATCAGGCTCCACAAATACCCGCACCCGTCTTTCCCCATTTCTTAATGTTTCAGTATCTCCATTTCCCCATTTCTCCATTTCCCCATTTTTTACTTTCCCCCTCTCCTCCCACTCCCTCCAAACCTCCACGCTTCCGTCGGTGGACCCCGCATCAAAAACCACATGCTCCCAATCCGGATGGTCTTGTGCATCCAGCGAAGCCAGCATCTCCGGAATAAAACCGCACTGATTCAAACTCGGCGTTACAATGGAAATTTTGTTAGCAGAACGCACATTAACGACAGCTAAAAATTTATAATTCTTAACTTTGTATCTACCAAAGAATGGATCTATATATCTTAAAGAAAATCTGCAAATTTTTTTAGGAATAGTTACAGTTTTAATAAGCGTATCTTTAAAAGCCAGTAATGAAAAAAATGTTTTTTTCAGTTGTATAAGGTTTTTTTCTTGAACAGCTAAAGACCTATACTTTTTAGCATTCGAATTATGCAACCAACACAAAAATCCAATAGCGAGAAATTGATTGCCATTAAAATGGTGCCGTTCTGGACTATGAAATATATGACTCAAGCTTTCAAAAATCTCATAATTTTTCTTCCATGTATTTCTCCGGTTACCATCCCAGCAAAATTTTCCTATGTAGTTGAATATAATTCCTGTTTTAATTTTTGGAATATTCATTATTGCCCAAGCCACATCTCCTTGGTGGCCGCATGAAGTTGGGAAGGGGCATTCAAACAGAACATCACGGCGATAAAGATTGGATGCAGCACTTCCGATAATCGACTCAGGCATGAATGCCGATGCAAGAAATATTCGCTCTGTTTCGTCTAGTATTTTGAAACTAACTTTAGGTGATTGTTCCTTCAACCAATGTATTGGCCATTTTATGTTTTGAATTGTTTGCCCCTTTGAATCGACAATTAGCGGTGTTCCAATAACAAGATCTAAGTCATTTTGAGTGGCCGTGAGATAAAGCTCTGCAAGCTCGCATTTGGTAATAGTATCTCCAATAGTCGATATGTAGATAAAAGATTGACTTGATTTAGAAATAGCCTGATTCCAACACTGATACAATCCCTTTTCTGCTTTAACTATAACAGCATTATATCTTTTAAGCCTCTCTTCCAAAATTTCATAGGTTCCATCCGTTGATTGGCTGTCTATGGCAATTACCTCCTGAACATATGGCAACCATTCCTCGCTGGCATCAAGGTGTGCCGAAAGTTTTTCTCGGCAGTTTAGTGTAGGGATAATTACACTAACAGGAAGGATATTGGTATTATTTAATGTCATTACAAATTGCCTCTTCGACGTTTCAAGTGGGTAACAGGCGAGGCGCCTGAAGGTTGAGTCCTCCTGCTTTGAGGTAAGCGGCGAGCCGGAAGTAATAAAAGTTGCGGAAGCCGCGGGCGATCCGTTTGGCCAGTTGCAACAAGCCGTTGATGGCTTCCATAACGCCGTTGGTCAGTCTGGTTTCCATGTAGGCTAAGATGCCATTGAAGTGGCGTTTAATGGTGCGAGCCAGATCGCGGAAAGCAGCCAGTCGCGAGCGCTGGGCCCAAGCTAGCCAGGCTTCGAGTTGCGACCGGTCGCTGCCAGCCAAAGCATCTTGCAAAAACTCACGCAAAGCCACCGCACGTCCCAAGGCCGGATAGGCGGCCATGAGTTGGGATCGACGTTCCTGCTGCTCGCTGTTGCGCGTCCACGCATTGCCCCGCAAAGCCCAGAGGCCACCGCGCAGATCGCCTCCTTTTCGTGCCAGATCCTTGCGCACTTTGTCCAAAGCTTGGCCAGCCATCTTCATGATGTGGAAGGCATCAAAGACCACGCGGGCCCCGGGAAAATACGCCGCGGCCCCGGCGATATAGGCCGGACTCATATCCATGACGATCTCGGTGATCTGTTCGGGCCGGCCCCCGTGCTTGATCATGGCCGCGGCAAACTCGCCCAAGGTATCCGCCCCCCGATCCTTGGCCATCATCAGCAGATCAGTGCTCTCGGCATCGATCACGTTGGTCACGTAACGCCGGCCGCGACGGGCACTGGTCTCATCAACCAAGATGCGCCGCACCTTGCTCCAGTCTTTGTCCTGGTGGGCGGCCGTCACGTAATGATCGATCACCCGCCACAGCCGATGGTCAGTGGTGCGCAGCAAACGCGCCGCGGCCGACACGCTCATCTGCTGGGCCAGCAACAGGATCATCCCTTCCATCATCAACGTGAACCCGCTGCCCGCCCGCGCCCAATGCACTTCCACTTGCAAAACCCCGTGTTCGGCACATGTCACCCGCGGCACCCGCGCCCGCAAATCGGTGCGATGCTGCCAGAAGTCCAAATGCCGCCACTCTTTATCGACCGTGTCGTGCACCGCACAAAGCTGACCGCAGCGCGGACAGGCAAACTTAGTGCCTGCCGGGAAATCCAACTCCAGACGCAACTGCCGCTGCGGCACGTCCATCTCGCTTTTGATCACCTTCCATTGAGCGCCCAATCCCAGGGCCTGACTGAAGAGTGTATTGGCATCCATCCCAGCCATCCTGAACGGCCGGACCACCGACTCCAAGTCGCACACCAACCGACCCGCCGGCCGTTCACTCCCTAAGGTTCCCCCCGAACGCCACCGCGGCGAGCGGCCCTTGACCAAATTAACCTACCCACTCAAAACGTCGAGGAGCCCTCGTTTTACTATCCCTTTGGATCAAAAACCGATTTTTTTTGATACATATCGCATTAATACATTAAAAATATTTTGATTGACCAGAATATCAAATTCAGATTTGTATGCATCACGAGCGGCTCTCATTTGAGGAAGTATAACATTCGCTGAATGAGCAATGTTTAACCAATCGCACCCGTTGTTGTATAGGTATTCAAAAATGATCTGTTCTATTCTTTTGGGGAAAAGAAGAATTGTATCATTACAAAATGTGACAGCGTGACTATCTGCGCCCAGTTTAACTAATGCTTTGATCACTTGGTCGCATGTTGGCCACCCATTTGCTTTAAGAGGCTTCGGCGGTGGCGACATGAAATATCTGGCATCATCAATCCAAACAACCGAGTCAGGATGTAATGGACAAATCGCCTCAAGCTCATCCAAGAGAGGGCACTGTGATTCCTCGCCTGCCGTGTTTTCCCCAGCACACCAATGAGCATCCAACCAATAGAGCACCGGTCGCTCGACGAGTTTCCGGGAGATGTCTTTGAGCAGATCTCCAGCAGAGCCCAAATGACAGGTTACAGCATCGTCTGCCTCAAAGCGACGTAGTGCGGCCTGATGAAGTTCTGTCGAGAGCTCGCAAGTGTGAATCTCGGAAAAAATGGAGCGCACCAAGGCGACTGAATCCCCTTTAAATGTGCCCGTTTCCACAAATGCGGAAATACCGAGCTCCCGAGCGAGCAGTTCTGCCAAGATTACATCGATCGAAAAGTGAATGGCGCCCATTTAAGAATTTCTAATCGCTTGCATAATCCGGCGGAAAATTGATTGACTCTCTCTTTTTTTGTCCGGGATAGTTGGTAATTTTTGAATTTCGCTGGTGGAAACTGGTAGTTTTCTTAATCGGAATGGGGAATTTGGCACAGAGTATCTAGATTTTGGAATAAAAACGGCATCGCACCATGAGAGGCAACCTTCCTTGGAATAAAAGTCATCAAAAATCCCAGCAAAAACATATCCATGCTTTTCCATCCAAATAATAATTTCGGCAGCCGAATCTTGATTTTCATAAAGTGGCGCAAAGATGAGTTCAGCAACAACGATAGGTTGGCTAAATGCCAAAAGCTGTGCAGCGCCTTTTAGAACTTGGAGATCAGCCCCCTGGGTATCGATTTTTAGAATACTAATGCTGGTCAATAGTTCGTGGGTTGCAACATAGTCATCCAAGGCAAGCAACTGGACTTTCACTTTTTTCGTAGACGGTGGCGTCAGGTCTGTGGGAGTGTGTAGAGACCCAGTGGCAGGATCCTCTCCAAAACTAAATTCGGCGTTGCCTGAGGTGGAGGATACAGCAGCATTCACCAAGGTGGTTTTTTCTGAGGGGAGATGGGTTGCCAACTCCCGATACGAGTCCGGATTGGGTTCAAAGAGGATAGATTTCAAAACCACCCCTTCTTCCAGAAGAGTTTTTGAAAAATCCCCCTTCAAAGCCCCAACATCCAAGAGAATGTTTTGTCCTTCGAATCCTGAAAAAGACTTCAATAAAGGAATCAGAAAATTCTTCACTTCAGCTCCATAATCGACAGATGCCAGCCTTTCAATTTCAAGGTTACCAGCAATATTGCCGTATCGAAGCGACCACCACTTAACCAAATCCGGCCCAGCCCGAAGAAATAGCTCCTTTGTTATGAAAACCAAATTCCCCCAATCCTGCGGGGTGAATGAAGCTGGATTAAGACGAACGGTTTCCGAATCACTCCCGGCGCAGCGCTGGACGGCAAGGACCACATCATAACCCAAGCTCTTCGCATAAGGAATCAGTTTGTCCGCAAAAGAGTATTCCCACTCTGGATAAATTTCCTTAGGAACATATTCGCAGAGAATCACCTCAGGACGAAGATTCCCGAGGCCCAACAGAACCTTGAGATCATTGCCTTCGGTATCAATTTTCAATACTCCCACATTGCTTGGAATCTCGCCGCCCTTGACAAGACTGTCGAGAGATCGGCAATCCACAGGAATTTCCTTAGAGTGCTTAAAAAAATCGTGGGCTGGAATTTTATTCAGCGAGTGGAAGTAATCGAGTTCATTACCGTCCTCATCGCATGCAACATGAAATGAAGCCTGACGATCTTCGGTATCAAGCGCGCAAGGGAAGATGCGAACTGGAGCAGAAGCAAATTTATCCGCCAACTTTTTCTGGTGCGAAGGAAGTGGTTCAAAAATAAAGCCTTTTTGAAATCCCATTTTGAGCAGAGCGTCCGAGAAACCGCCCTTTTCAGCACCAACATCAAAAAAATGAAGATTATTGAGATAGGGTTTGAGAATACCAATTAATTCAATGTCTGTATCTTGTCTGTATAAATTATTTTCCATTTTTGATGTATAAACTTATATTTATTAGTTTTTAAAGTGCTTTGAGTAATTCAGCGATTTGATTTCAGGAGTTCTTTTTTTGGGGATTCTGCAAAATTTCAAATTGTTGAGGGCAAAAATATGTATCCCCCAAATGCCAAACCCGATTGGGCAATTGCCGGGTTCCGATTATCTTCGCCGGCACACCCGCTACAATGCTATTTGGCGAAACATCCTTGTTGACCAAGGCGCCTGCGCCAATGATGGAATTGGCCCCTATGCTTATACTTCCGACGATAGTGACATTCACGCCGATCCAACAACCTGGACCAATTGAGACTGGACCCGACGCAGGCTCAAAGCTTGATTTATCATGCCAACCATTACTCACTGTGAGCCCTGCTGCGATCATGCAAAATTGGCCGATATGGATACAACCGAAATTCCAGAGGCACACATTGTGCCCAATAGCCGCATAACGGTCGATCCTGATGTTCTCTTCATTCCCATCGATACACTGAAAACCTCGACCAATCGCGACGCCTTCCTTTGAAATATTGAGTTTAGCCAAACGAAGGCAGAAATTTTTCCGCTCCCAGGATCACTGGTGTCCGGTTAACGGAGTTTTGATTTTGAAATCATGTTGTTTATCATAGACAAGAGCGGGAAAACGAGTGTCACGCATTTGATTTTTTTGGAATGCCAACTGCTTGTTCGCAGTGATGCATGCTGGACGCTTTATCCTTTCGCAGGTTTTGGATTTGATCGATCGCAAAACTTTGGCCAGGTTGGCCACACATTTCAATGCCAGTTCGAGAGTGCGGCATTTCGGAGTGCGCCAGCAGTTGATTTGTATGGTCTTCGCTCAACTGACTTGGCGCGATGGTCTTCGCGATATCGTCGAATGTCTCAACGCCAAACACGAGGCGCTTTACCATCTGGGTTTTCGGGAACCCGTTGCCAAATCGACTCTGGCCGATGCGAACGAAAGGCGGGATTGGAGGCTGTGGGAGGCATTGGCTTTGAGCTTGATCCCAAAAGCCAGAAGCCTCTACGCGGGCGAGGATTTGGGCCTGGATTTGGAACACACCATCTACGCCTTGGACTCGACGACGATCGACTTGTCGCTGACGATGTTTCCTTGGGCGACATTCCGCTCGACCAAGAGCGGAATCAAGGTTCATACCCAGATCGATTTGAGGGGACCGATTCCGGTATGCGTATTCGTCTCCCCGGCCAGTATGCACGATGTGAAGTGGCTCGACATGTTGGTGTTCGAGTCTGGAGCGATCTATCTTTTCGACAAAGGCTACATCGACTTTGCCCGACTCCAGCGCATCGCAGCCTCGGGAGCGTTTTTCGTGACACGCGCCAAGGAGAACCTCCGTTTCGCACGCCAAGAATCTCGTCCTGTGAACAAAACGCTGGGCTTGCGGAGCGATCAGTTGGGGTATTTGGCGCTGCTGCTACGAAGGTTCTGCGCGGAAGTTTTTCGGCGACTGGCTCGCTCAAGTCACCCGCAGCGGGCTGACTCCGATGAAGAAAGTCGCCGCCATGTTCGTTCGTCACATGCCGGGCTTGCTCAACTACCTCAAACATCGCATCACCAATGCGGCCTCCGAGGGCATCAACTGCCAAGTGGCGCGCATCATCGCCAACGCTCGTGGCCTCGCCTGCTTTGAGAACCTCCGTATCCGTGTCCTCTGCTTCTTGGGCAAACTCGAACTCTCACCCGCTTGACCCAAATCACACTAAATTGTGCGAAGAAAGCTTTTTCTTACAAAAATTAATATACAAGCGTCAAGGCCTATTCTGGACCGTTCTGTGTTTCCTAGCGCAGTGGTCGAGGGAAAGAATGGATTGACCAAACTAAAAGAACCACAAAAAGCCGTCAAACCTCACAAGCAACAGGGGCCGCGCTTGAAGAGGTTGCCTTAGAAACCAAGGGCCATCGTCCACCCGACGAGCGACAATGAGCCGGTCCAAAGTGGCCGGCAGCCCCCCGAGCAAAGGTGTCAAATTTAATTTCACATAATTATCTGCTCGGATTTTGACTATAAATCACGTCGGGCTGGCGGTTCGCAAAAGCTGAGAGAAAAGCTCAGTTGTATTTTTCGCATTTCTGGAATCCTGGCGCGGCCTTGTCTTTGGCTGAGAGGATCGGTTCGATGCCGATTTCCAAAGGCCAATCGATGTCGAGGTCCTTATCGTCCCAGCGGACTGCGCGCTCGGCCTGCGGGTTGTAAGGACTCGTCACCTTGTAATGGAAATCGCAGATCTCGCTAACCACGAGGAAGCCGTGTGCGCATCCCGGGGGTACGTAAAGTCTCTCGTGTGCATCGGTGGTGAGCAAATATCCATCCCACACACCGAAGGTCGGCGAGCTGCGGCGCAGGTCGACAAGCACATCGAAAACCGTTCCCGAAGTCACCCAGACCAGTTTTCCTTAGGCGGCCTCGCCGATCTGGTAGTGCAAGCCACGCAACACGTGTTTGGACGAGCGGCTGTGGTTATCCTGCACGAAATCCAAATCCAGTCCCATCTCCAGGAACGTTTCCCGGTTCCATGATTCGAGGAAGAAACCCCGCGCGTCGCCGAAGATTTTCGGTTTAAGCAGCCACGCGTCGTGGATTTTGGTGGGGAGCTTTTTCATGAGGAAGCGTGGAACGTGGAACGTGGCGCAGACGACTTAGGGCCGAAGACAAATAAACTAAGGCCGCAATATCTTGAGCCGTGGGAAGTAGCGCCGAAGGTATCCGCGATCGATGGCGGCGAGTTGGTCGCATTGGACTTGCGCGTGTGCTGCGACGAGAAAATCGGGGATGAGATGCTCTCGTGGCCCTCCCTCGCGGCGGTATCGCCAGTGAATGCAACCTGCCAGGTGCGCGGAGCAGGGCGAAAAGTTATCGTAAGAAATAGCCAGAGGCTCCAGTTGGGCGCGTAGTCGCGTATCGGAACCGCTGCCCGGAGAGAGTTCGGCAAAAACCACGGGACAGATGCAGAGATGCCCTGCACCAGCAGCGGCGCACAGAAGTTCTTCCCATAGTTCGTGGCCCGGTTCCTTCTCGCGGATGGCCAGCAGGACGGAGGTGTCGATGGCGGTCCTCATCCCGCCGCTGAACGTTTGTTCGGCGGCAGCTTGGCTGGCCCTCGCAGCGAGTCGAGAGCCTGACGGCTGGTGTGGCCCGCGTAGGGATTACGCCATTCCTTGCGAAACTTTTCCCAAGCGTCCGCGGCGATTGTCTTTGTTGCTTTGAGAAACGGCGCCTTCTCATCGAATTCAAGGCGATCCCCGGCCCGCAGATCCAACCGCCGCCTCAGGCTGATCGGTATGGTGATCTGACCCTTGCTGGTAAGTGTAGCTTGCATTACCTAAAAGTAAGGAGCATAAGAAAGGAAGTCAAGGCTATCTAACCCTACTTCATTGACCACAACTCCCGGCTGCCATCGGGGATTTTGGTGGGGAGCTTTTTCATTAATTAAGAAATTGGCCGCCGATTGTCAGACATCTGTGGCCTGGTCAGCTGCCAGGAGATAAACGCGGTCTGGTTAAAGGCTTAGTTCTTAAAGAGACAAAAATCACCAACCCGAGTCAGTGCAGTGACTTGATCGGGACTGATAGCCACAACCAGATCCGCATCCAAGGTCAGCCTGGGGCGTCCGTAGGCAATTGAAGCCAATCCGCCAACAATGCAGTAGTCGATGCCTGCTTGTTCCAGACGGCGTGTTATCTCCTCAGGCCCCAGCATCTCCAGTGACCGAACCGCGACGCAGCTTGGCGAGGAGAAGTTCTTCCGGCCAATCCGGATGCTGGCCACGCAACCCGGCGGCATGGGGGAAAATTATCTTATATTGAATAAAAACGATGAAAATCGGCCAAGCTGCCGCCCTTGGTCACTGGCGGATATCTCCGCAGGACCTGCGCCTTGTTTTTGGATGTGGTTCCGACATTCGAGTTGTCCGCGGATCCGTCGGAGGGAGGCGCGGAAAATTATCTTCAGCTCACAACTTCATAAAGCGGATGAGCCAGGGAAGAATTTTCCGGCCTTTTTCTAGCCAATGTTTCAGTCTTTCGATGCGCTGCTCGGTAACGCGGCGCTCTTTTGCGGGCAGCTCAGCCAGAGATTCCTCCATGCGACGAATGCGCTTGCTGGCCATTTCCATGCGGGGTTGCAATTCCTCCTTGATGAATACGGTGGCAAAGCGGCTCAGCTCCAGATCGGCCACGTAATGGTCCCGCCGCTCGCCGCGCTGATAAAGCACTCTCACAGCTCCGAAGGATCGGAGCAATTTGAGGCCCTGGCTCGCCGCCCCTAGGCTCAGGTCCAAGCGCTCCATGATCTTGTCCATGGCCAAAGGCTGAGGGGCGACAAAAAGCAGACCATATATCTCGCCCACAGACTTGGGCAAACCTATGAGCCTCAAGAAGTTGATGAACATCTCGATGGCCTCGGTCTCGAGATGGCTCAGCGCCTCATCACTTTTGCCGGGCGCGACTTGGGTGAGGGCAGCAGGCATGACTATCCCGCGCTTTTACCGGCTGCTTTCAGTCACTTCAAGAAAAAATGAAATAATTGATGAAGTGATACCAACGTCCCGCAGCTTTTGGACTTCATCCATGTTTTGATCCTGGTAGCAACTGTCTTAACATGGCAAGGCTTGAAGGGTGTGGATTTTGAGTTGTGAGTTGAGGTAGACGACGAGTTTTCGCATGAGGGCGGTGAGGGCGACTTTGGGTGCTTTGCCTTTGGAGAGCAGGCGTTGGTAGAACTCGCGCAGGACGGGATTGTATCGGCTGGCGACTAGTGCGGCCATGTAGAGCGCCTTGCGTGCGGTGGCTCGTCCGCCGCGGATGCAGCGTTTGCCGCGTAGGGTGCCGCTGTCGCGGTTGAAAGGTGCCACGCCGGCCAAGGCCGGTGCCGCTTGGCGTGAGAGGCTGCCGAGTTCGGGTAGATCGGCCAAGAGGGTAGCCGCAATCAGGTTGCCCACGCCTTGGGTGGTCACCAACACCTGACGCTTGTGCCGCAAGAGCGGATCTTCGCTGATGGTCTCTTCTACCAGTTCCCAAAAGGATTTGGATTTCACGAAAGAGTCTCCGTTGGTAGGGTCCGCTGGACCAGCGGACCGCTGCCTCTCTGTTGCCTGTCGTGCGGGCGGCTGGGCCAGCCGCCCCTACCGAAGGAGTTAAAAGTCAAAAAACTTTTCGTCTTTGGTATTCCATGAGCTTTTCGATCTGGGCGATGTGTGTGTCAAGCCAGCGCAGGTGGCTTTTGATCATGCGCCGCATGGCGGCATCCTGCAGATAGCTGAGGCGATTGGGCTCGGCCGCGCGTTGGGTTTTGAGGTCCTCGCGCCGGGCGACCAACTCCGCCAAGCTGACCTGCTGGGCACTGGGCTCGGGGGTGGGTTTGGGCGTGAAGACCGAGCCGTAATCGGCCAAGACCCGCGCATCGATGGCATCGGTCTTGGCCAAAAGGCCCTTGCTACGGGCAAAGGCTCGCACCCAAGTCGGGTTGAGCTGGCTAACGGGCACCTTGGCTTGCCAGCAGGCGCGCAAGAGCGCGTTTTCGCAACCTCCGGTCGACTCGCAGACCACATGGATCGCGGGGCAAGAGAGCAGCAATCTGCGCAACCAGATGGCGATGGTTTTGGGGTTATTGTTGAGTCGGGTCGGCAGCTTCAAGCCGGGGCTGAAAAGCTCCAGGTGATCTTTGGCCACATCGACTCCGACGAATTTGACGCTTCCTTCATTCATGATTTACTCTTCCTTGTGTTACGAGCTGACGGCGGACGCATGCGCCCGTTGTCGCTCTGGCAACTGTTCGAGTTGGAAAACCAAAGGGCACCGGCGGCCAAACTACCTTCGGACTCCCCACAAGGGGGGCGCAAGGGCCCAATCGGTCTGCCGGTGCCGACCCGCTGGCCCAGCGGGCCGCTGCTTTTACCGTAAGAAAGTGTGCGGACGGCTAAGCCAGCCGTCCCTACCACCCCAGCTCAAAAGTCTGATGGCAAGGGGGCATTGGTATGAGGTATGGAGGCAAAAGTCATCCAGTTCGGCAGCATGACTCGACTCCGCTTCCGGCGGAAGCGCCCTTGATCTTCGGCGAGGACAAGAATCTCGCTGGGGCTTTTCAGCGGACCTCGCGCATCCGGTCAACCGGGCCCATCAAGCTATCCAGGAAGAAGGTGATCACCCGCCGGTCCCTGACTTTGAGATTCACGCTGACCGACATCCCCGACTGCAGCGAGATTTGTTTGTCCCCGACTTCGAGGTATTGCTGCATGAGGGAAACCTTGGCCGGGAAGGTGTAGACCGGTGTCACTTCTGTCGGCGGCAAGGCATCGGACCCGACGAAAAACACTTCCCCGTCGATGTAACCAAATTCCATTTTCGGAAACGAATCCACCTCGACCTCCGCAGCCATTCCGGTGCGGATAAAACCTATGTCGCGGTTGGTGATCTCAATTTTGGCGATGAGTTCTTCCGACGGCACGATCTTGAGGACGATGTCTTTCGCTCCCACGACGGTTCCCGGAGTGCTGGAGATGAGTTCAAAGACCACTCCGTTGGAAGGTGACTTGATCATGTGGTAAGTGAGCGACTCACGAGCGGAAGCCAACCTACTCTCCGCCTCGGCCAACCTCTGCAAGTTGGCTAGCCTAGCCCGGCCTAGGTCAGATTGGATGATGGCCATGCGTTTGGTGTTGTCACCCAACCTTGTTCGCGCATCCATGCGAAACTTGGTGGAAAAGTTTTCTTCTTTTGATTCGAGTTCTTTAACCCGAGCCACCGCTTGGAAGTATTCCACCTCGTGAGACATCATCTCCACCTCAGAGGCAATTTTTTTGGCAGCCAAATCTTTATATCTTTTTAGAATTTCTTCTGTCCTCGTTTCTATTTCTTTGGCTTGAACAAGCTGTGAGCGAACGGCACTGAGATTCTCCTCATAGTTTTTGATTTCCGCGCCAAAGAGGGCTTTCTGGTCCACATTTAGTCCGACATCTACAGACGAGGATTCAATAATTGCCCTGAGTAATTTGTCTTCCGCTAGAAGGGATGCATAATCTTTGGCTAATCCGGAAACCTCGGGAGACAAACTCTCCGGAGTTTCCGCTTTGCCATCCGCGCCGAGTATACCGTCGTAGAATGCTTTCTCAGCCTGCAGCGACTGAACTTGATCCTGCAGCGATCTTACCTCCACTTCTGCCACCTTTGGGTCGAGGCGGATAAGTGGTTGTCCGACAACCACCGTGCTGCCTTCTTTGACCATCACCTCCTCGATAACTCCTCCTACAGGAGATTGTATATCTTGGACAGAGCCACGAGGTTGAAGTTTGCCTTTGGCATGAATCACCTCGTCCATTTTGGCGAAGCAGGCCCAAACCACGGAGAGCACGATCGTGGCGATGATGATCCACATGATGGCGCGCGACCACACATAGGTTTGGTGCATGACCATTCCATTGCGGTCCGGTCGGACGGTCCTCGCGACAGACGGTGCAAAGCGGTGCAAGAGAGTGGAAAATCCGCCACTCGCTTTTTTCGCGGTCGCGGCCAGACGGACCATGCCCCGGGATATGCTTTGGAAAAATCTGTTCATTCGTCGCCTTTGCCGCCCACGTAAAGCGAATGGTAGTAGCCCTTGGTCGCAAACAACTCTTCATGTTTGCCCTGTTCTACCAGAGCGCCGCGGTCGAAGACCAGAATGAGATCGGCATGCTCGACGGAACGCACGCGGTGGGTCACGAAAAACACGGTTTTGCCCTTGAATTCCCCAGCCAGATTTTTGCAGACCGTGTGTTCGGAGAGCGAGTCGAGCGCGCTGGTGGCCTCGTCGAGGATGACCAAACGGGGATGCTGCAAGACAGCGCGCGCGATGGCTATGCGCTGGCGTTGACCGCCCGAAAGCGACCTGCCCTGCTCGCCCACGGACGTGTTGTAGCCTTGGGCCAAAGACATGATGAAGTCGTGCGCACCGGCCACACGCGCCGCCCTCATCACTTCGTCAGGTGTGGCATCGGGATCGCCGATGGCGATATTGGCGAAAACCGTGGTATTGAAGAGCAAACTGTCCTGCATAACCGTGCCGATCTGTCGCCGCAGGGAATACAACTCGACTTTGTCGATCTCGTAGCCATCGACGAGGATGCGGCCTAGATCGGGCCGGTAAAGACGAGGCAGAAGCTTGAGGATGGTCGATTTTCCCGATCCGCTCTTGCCGACAACGCCGACGAAAGATCCGGCCGGGACGCTGAAACTCACATTGCGCAGGACGGGTTGTTGTCCGCGAACGTAGGAAAAAGTGATGTCGTCGAATTCGACTTCTCCCTTGATTGCGGACATGGGGATGTTCGACGCCTCTTCCGGGAGTTGCTCGCACGGGCTGTCGATGACATCGCCGAGGCGCTCGACCGAGAGAGCCACTTCTTGGAAGCTTTGCCAACTCTGGGCGAGGCGCATGAGCGGTGTGGTCACGTAGCCGGATATAATCCGGAAGGCAATAAGTTGACCGAGGGTGAGGTGACCCTCGATGACGAGGATCGCACCATACCACAAAACAGCCAGATCGCCGAGCCGGCTGATGAGGGTGGTGGCGGAGTTGGCGGCGGTCGCGGTAAGGATCGAATGGAAGCCGGCGGTGACGAAATCGGCGTAGCGTTTTTGCCATTCCCAACGGGACGGTTGCTCGATATTGCCGGCCTTGAGTGTCTGGACCCCGGAGACGGTCTCGACCAGGTGCGCTTGCGTTCTGGCGCCAGCCTCGGAGCGGCGTTTTATCTGCCGTTGAAGAATCGGAGCGACGAAGAGAACAACACCAGCCATAAATGGCACCACCACGAGCGAAACCAGTGTGAGTTTCACGTTGTAGAGAAGCATGATGGCGATGTAGATCAGCGAAAAAATCGCGTCCAAACCGACGGTCAAGGCAGTTCCGGTGAGAAACTCGCGGATGTTTTCCAACTCGTGGAGGCGCGAGGAAACCTCGCCGACGGGACGCCGCTGGAAATAGCCCAGCGTGAGCTTATAGAGGTGGTCCATGATCCGCGAGCCGACGTCCAAGTCGATGCGGTTGGTTGTGTCATAGAACAGGTAAGTTCGGACGGCGGTCAGCGCAACGGTGGCCACGGCGATGAGGACAAAGAGCGTGCCGAGCACGTTGAGGGTCGCGATGGAATTCTGGACGAGAACCTTGTCGATGATGATCTGCGTAAGCAGTGGGTTGGCCAGCGTGAGCAGTTGGATAAAGAAAGAGGCGATGAACACCTCCACCAAAACCCTCTTGTGCTTGCGGATCGCCGGCAGAAACCACCGGAAACTGAATTTTTCTTTCTCGTCGGGCGGAAGAGGCCGCAGGAGCAGGAGTTCCACTTCGCCGGTATATTTGGCAGTGAATTCCTCGACCGTGAGACGGTGGAGCCCGTCGACAGGATCGGCCACCACTATTTCGCGTTGTCCCGTCTGATAGAGAACGCTGATCCGGCCATCGTAAAAAAGCATTCCGGGGGCCTCGATCCGACCGAGCACGGCGGCGGGCACCTTCAGCAGTTGCGACATGAATCCGGCCATCGAGGCGACTGTGCCGCAGGTGTTCAGGCTTGGTTCGCGACCGCTTTGCAATTCATTGGCCAGAACGCGCCGCATCGGTTCTTTCGGGATCGTCTTGCCGAAAAACTTGGCCAGCATCTCGAAGCAGCTGATGACCTGTTCTTGCGGACCTTCATTCGTGGTGAAAACGGGATAGTCCGAGAGGGGATCGAGCAGCGTTTCGGCCGGCGGAAGCGCCGGCAGTTCGGGCTCGGACAAGGGATTGTGCCCGGTCTCCGTCTTGCGATTGTCGAGCAAATCGGACGGGATTCCGATGCGGGCGAGCTGACCGGATTCCGCGTCCCAGCGAAGGCCGCGGGAAGGACCCCGCGAGACCAACCACAGGAAATCACCGGGCGGCTCGTCCTCCGAAGGCGCCAAGGACACCGCGGAGCTCAGGGCGCTTCTGGCCAGTTCCGCGGCTTTGGAAGAGTCCCTCGCCGAGCGGGCAAAATCCGCGCAGATGAGGTTGTAGAGGTCGGCGACGTTTATTTTCCGCGCCAAGTCATTTCGAAACGAGGGATGCCCTTCGAGCGACTGCGAGAAATCGTCCACCGGCACCATGAGGCAAACACAGTCTTCCGAGACAGTCGACGCCTCCACGGGCACACCGGCGTGCAACGAACCCAGTCCGACGACACTACCCGGGCCCGCTGTTTGCAGGAGTTCGGGGGCAGATTGCTTGGAGAAAGTGCCGAGTGTCCGGGCGCGCCCGTCAATGATGATGAAGATCGCCGTAGGCATCTGGTGCGGTTGGATGAGGATTCGTCCAATATCGGCCTTCACCAGTTTTCCACGGGAAACGAATTCCGAGAGCAGTTCGGAAGGAGCATCCCGGAACGGACCGTCCAACGAACCGATCCGCGCGATGACGGCGGCGGCGCGGGGGTTATTCTGCTCCGTCTTCATCAAGTTTGCTTTCCAGCCACTGCAAAGAAAGTTCCTCCACCATGCGAGCCTTCATGGCCGCATCGAACTCCACGGGCAGGAATTTCTCCACCCGCGCGACGACAAAAATATCTCCCACGGAGGCGGGTTGGAGAAGCTTGCCTTCCTCTCCGGCACGCAGAAGCAAAGCGAGTGCGGGATGCATCTTTCCGAAAGCCGAGGGACCGACGATGCCGGAGGTATGGAGTTCGTGGCCTTCGGTGTAGCGTGCGGCGAGTTCCGCGAAAGTTGCCTCATTCTCCTTGAGCCGGAACCACAACTCGCGGGCGAGCCCGAGATCGCGGACCCGGAGCAGCGAGTAGACCACCTGGTCCAAGTCCGGCTTGCGCTTGTCGAAAAGCTCCTTGGCATGCGGACCGAATACCTCTTCCTTCCAACGCGAAATGCGAAGATCACGCACAATCACTTCCCGCAGTTCTTCATGAGTGCAGGGGGCGAAGTCTCGCGGGACCTTTTTTTTGTCCGCAGGATCCAGCCCGGATCGACGGCAAAAGTCCTGCCACGCTTTGTCGCACTCCTCCTGCGAAAGAACAACGGAAGAGCCGGCATGCGCGGCCAGCCGCAAGCGACGAAGGTGCCGCCAGAGCCGCCAAGAGCCCAACTCTGAAGGAGTTGGCATGGCTGCTGTTGGTGGTGGGTTGGACACGCCCTTCAGTAAAACCTCCCCTGCTCGCGAGGACAATCAGGATGTTCTTAAGGCCGCGCCCAGATAACGATTATCGAGGTGCCGGACCTCGAAAAAGCCCGCATTGGCGCAGGACGGCTTGTAAATTCGGAAATTTTTCATGATGCCCAGGGAAACCGCGCTTTCCAGGGGGCCGGCAAAGCTACAATCGATCGCTGCGAAATCTTCGCTGGCTGCCCATTTTTCCATCTGCCGCGCGTTGAGAAAGAAACACCCCGAATGCGGGTTGGGCCAACGCTCGAATAACATCTCTTGTCCGAACACCTCGGCCCGGAGATGGCGCCTATCGTTGATGTCCTGCCATTTCGCCGTGAAGTCCTCGCGCACAGGGCCGTCGATATAGAGCTTTTGCAAAGGCTCTTTTTCCGAAGTTTCGAACCGGTGAGGCAGCAACACTGCCGCGTCGCCGAAGGTGGCGTTGAACCAGGCGAGCTTGAGCAGGAAGAGAGAATCAGTAAGGAGCAAATCGTCCTCCATGTAGCAATAGTAGTCGTATTGCCCGAGATGCGCTTTCAAGACACCGCGGCAAGCAAATCCCACCAGCATGGGATCGGTCTGCACCGGTTGGTGGCGGAAGAAATGAGGAGGAACCAAGAGTTGTCCGACGAGATGGTTGTGCCCCGCAGTGCAGATGACGATGTCGAGTCGGGAGGCGCTGGAATCATTGACGCGAAGCAAGCGTCCGTTTCCGCGACCGGGCACATTCTCGTGCAGGCAGTAGAGAAACGCCTGATGCGGCCCCAGCGTTTCTCGCAGACCCAGAAGAGACCGCGAAAGCGCGGCGATCCGTCGCCCGGCGTCGGGGCCAGTGGAGCCGTGGCGCCCGCTGCCATGCGGATCGAAGTAGTGGGGAATGACAACGAGAACTTTCACCGTTGGAGCATCAACCCGCACGATTGTTCGAGGTCAGATTCCACAGCCATTCCAGCTTGTGGCGAAGACAAGTGCCGATTTCGTATTTGCCCAGCACGGTGGCGCGGGCGTTGCGGCGCATAGGCTCAAATTTCTGCGGTTCCTCCAGCGCGCGGTCCAGCGCCTCGGCCAACAGGTCGGGCCGGAAAAAGTCGACGAGCACTCCGTTGATGCCGTCGGTGATAACCTCCCGCACCGGCGCGGTGTCGGAACCGACAACCAGAGCCCCGCACGACATGGCCTCGAGCAAGGACCACGAGAGCACAAAAGGACGCGTGAGGTAAACGTGGGCCGAAGTGCACTGAAGCAACTTCAAATATTCGCCGTAGGGCAGCGGGCCGACAAAGTGTGTCCGCTTCGGGTCGAGAGGGAATCTTTCCAGCGCGATCTGCTTGTAGGTTTTTCCATCTGGAGCTTTTTTGCCGTAAGCGACGCGGTCTTCTCCCCCGATGACCACGTGAACATTAGGGCGCTTTTTCTGCAGTAAATGGGCCGCCTCAACAAATTGCGGAAAGCCGCGATAGGGCTCCATGCCGCGGGTGGCATAAGTCACAATCTCCTTGATACCGGTAAGATCCAGTTTTCCACCTGACAAGATCAGGGGTGCTCCGGGATTAGGTTTGAAATAATTCGTGTCGATCCCCTCGTGATTGACCATGAGTTTCGACCGCAGGTGATGCGGAAACTGCTCGTATTGGTATTGCGTCGGCACGATTCCGCCATCGCAGGCCGCGAGGTCGGCCAACAACGCGGAATTTTTGATACGGATACGGGCTTCATCATCGAGAGTCAGGGGTTCCGAGGGGTCGAAATCGCAATCGCTGCCGCGGGAGCGGTAAAACCACTCGAACACAAGAGCCATGGGTGTGCGGGGAAAAACATCCTTGAGAAAGAGGGTCGTTCCCCAGCCGGCATGGCCGATGATCAGGTCGGGGACAAAACCCTGCTTTTTGGCCTGGACGCATGCTTCGCAGGCAGCTTGGCCGTGCAGCACCGCTTTCTCGTATTCGCGCAGATAGCGATGCGTTTGCGCCGCAGGCTCCCTCTTCAAAGTATAGACGAGTTTCTTGACCCCGGAAACTTCGCCGTTCACCTGGTTGGTCACGAAAACAACCTCATTCGACTTATTGGCGGCCAAGGCTTGGGCCAGCGGCCGCATTTGCGAGGGATAGTTGGGATGGGCGAGGAGAATTCTCATCTGGGAAGCGAAATCAAATCTTACATATCAGCGGACCACAATGAGGCTGTTCCATTGGTTTCTGGGATTGTCGATCTTGACGATCTGGAAGGTTTTGCCGGGATTCTTGGCAGCCAGAATCCGCAAGGCATTCTCCCATCGCGGAAAATCAACGTCACGAACATCCTCGCAGACATAGATTCCCCCAAGTCTGACTTTGCCGAGAGACATCTCCATGAAGAGACTCTGGGCGTCAAATACGTGCAATCCGTCTTCAATGATGACGTCGAATTGCACATCTTTCAATTCGGGTGCCCGCCATAGGTTCTCGATGCTCTCGCGATTCGTCTGGTCGCAAAAAAATTTGAAGATCCGGTATTCGGGGGTGAGTATGTTTTTGTCGATGTCCGCGGAGTAGATGTTTGCGTTGGGAAAATACTCGCGCCAACCCCGGAGAGATGCCCCGGGCGTGCCATTGGGCCCCATGGTATGTTTTATGTCCGCACGCGTTGAGCCTATCCCGAATTCGAAAACTGCGCGTGCCGCATATCGCATGCCGCCGAATAGCCTGTGGTAGTAGGGAGTATAATTATGCTGTCCTATCCCCCTGTAGCCCCCTTTGTCGCTGCCATTCCGGGCCATGATCTCGCATAATTCGGTGTAGTGATTTGGTGCGAAAAAAAACATCAGGACCTTCCTTTCTAAGCTTTGCGGAATCCGAATCCGGTGTAGTCGATCTGCTCGAGGGCAAATCTCATGTTTTTGGCCTTTTGGTAATCCTCAACGGCTTTTCGACAGCCATCCCAGTGTCCGTAGTCGTCTATCTGGACGTAGCCACCCAAGGGGACCTTTTCGAAGAGGTTGCAGAAAATGTCCATCGTTGACTCGTACCAGTCGCCATCGGCGTGGAGGAGTGAGACTGGCCCGATCTTGGCCGCGAGCGTCGGGAGTGTGTCGCGGAAAAGTCCTTTGACCGGCACGACTGTGTCCGCAACGCCCGCGCGCCGCGCGACTTCCGATAAACCGGTTTCAACAGGCGCACGCAAGCTGCCGGCGGGAAAGCCACACTGGGCGGCGGTGACTCCCCTGTGGCGGTCCGCATCGCCCGGTTCCGGCATACCCTCAAACGTGTCGCATGCGTAGACCTTGCGAGGCACCGTAGAGTGGGCTTTTGCCACATAAGCCATCAGGGCCGCCGACCCTCCTCGGCAGGCCCCGCACTCGACGAAATCACCCGGTATATTTTCGCGGCATATTCGCAGCGCGTTTCGGTAGAGCGAAAGCAATCTTGCCCGGTCCACCATGGTAAACGGTTTGATGACACGGCAGAGACGCTCGAACTCTGCGGTCTCGGCATCGAATGAGCGATCGGAAACCTCGTAGCCGTCAAGATGCTCGGGAATTTCCCATTGCACCTGAGGGTCGGGCTGATGATCGACCGGGGAAACATTTCCCCGCCAAGCCACACCCATAATTTGCATGGTATTGTAGATTTTGGTGTTCCATCCGCGATCACGGAAATGGTCGAGTCCCTTGGCGACGAAAGGCGATGACAGATCATGGAAGAGGACGACCGAATCGTCCCGAAGGTGCTTTTCACACTCTTGGGCATCGCGAAGCGGGCCATCACCCTCGTGGTCGCCGTCGATAAAAGCGAAGTCCCACTTACGCCCTTCGGCTGCCGCCAATTCCGCGAGTTTGGCCGGACTGAATCCCGCATAAGTGAAGGCCTTTGCGCTCGAAGGCGATCGCTTGGCGGCCCACGCCAGCGAGCTACGCACGCTCTCTGCGTTCACGGGATTTGCGAAAAGAGGGTCGATGATATCCAACTCTGTCCCCGCCATCAGAATATGAGCGGCAGACCAACCCATCCAACAACCTATCTCGAGACATCTTTTCCCGACGAACTCCAGAGCCGTGTTGAACAATATCGAGGCTTCATCACGTGTCGCGAAACCAATATAACTTGTCCTCCGGTCGATGTACCAGTTGTGGGGGATTTCCCGACGCAAGTAGGGCCAACCGCAGCCGTTGACGTCGCCGATGACCATCTGAGGAAAGGCCTCATCGGGGAAGACGCGGACGAAGTTGGGTGAAACATAATCCCATCTTCGGGATGGCAGTGTTTTTTGAGTCCTGAGGACCTTCATGGAATTGCGGGTTGCCGACGGCCTGACGGCATCAGCGGGAGACTTGGTAGCCATGACACTTTTGTACCACGGCGAGCGCTGGGCGACAGCCTCATAGACAAGCCAGATTTTACCGAGAGTGCTTGATGGCATCCAAGGTTTTCCGCCGCCCACAAAGTGCAGAATCTTGGCTTCTCTGAGATTTTCGGGCGTGGGTGTTGGGGCAAGCTCCAAAAGTCCGGCCGAACAGCCTTTCGGCTCGAAAGTCAGCCAGTTAAATGTTTTATCCAGTTCGACGAAGTCGCCGCGGATAATAAAATTAAGCAGGCATGGGTCAGCGTAGGCTGAAAGTTTTTCGCGCTCATCGTCGTTCCGGGCCAACTTGAGCACTTTTTCACTGATCTGTGTGTGCCTCCATTGCGCAGTGTCGATGAGCAGAACACCCGCGTTAAAATAGGCTTTATGGCCAGAGCGAAAGAAGTGGATTTTGCAGGTTTTTTCTCCGACCAAATCGCGTACGGCAGCAACGCACTTTCCTTGCAACTCCGTTTCGAAAACACTGCTTAGTTCGGAAACGACAAGAATATCCGAATCAAGATAAAGAATTTTGCCGAATGATCGCAGAATTTCGGGTACCCAAAGACGGATAAAGGTCGCACGACTCATGTGTCGCACTGAAGGAAGACCTTTGAGATTTTCGTGGTTCAACTCGACAAGGTGCAGACGACCGGGCGCCGAAGAGCAAAGACGGTCGAAATTCTCTATGTCTTCCTTTTCGAAGTGATCGGCAAAAAAGAAAATCGGTATATCCTCGCAGCCCCCGTTTTCCAGCAATGAAAGGATTGCAACACTCGCATAGGGGAAGAATTTGCGGTCCGCACAAAAGGCAATGGCATTTCCAGCACTTCGGTCGGATCCAAAAATCGCCGGAATTTCCTCCGTTTTGAGCACTTTACCAGGCCCAGCCTGCTGAGCCATCCGTGCATTTCCCCCTGCGGCAGCCGAGGTATGGGGCGAGTTGGCGTGGTAGCCGTTGACAATGTTCTTGTCGTAGTAATCCATCACCAAAGCCCGCACCGAAGGCGGATTCAGCCCCATAAAATGCCACAGGCCCGGGCCGGGTTCCCTGAACGAGCTAAAAATCACCGGGATGTTGGCAACCAGATTGCTGCGGGGAAGACTATCGGGAAAATGCAGGCGGAACTCCTCGATGAATTGCGTCTGGTCGCTCCCGTTGACGTAAAGACTGGAGCGATCGTCGATCGACTCACACCGGGTGATCACTGCCTGAAGAAATTCCATCGTTTTGGCGGAATTACGAAAGGTCATGAACCCGGCATTAAACAACCAAGCACCCGGGTCGTTATAGACAATGACATCTTCACCTTCCGGCAGTGGGAAATTTCTCGAGATCAGGAGATCTGCGTCAACCCAGGACAGGTATTCGTGCTTTGGCAAATGCCTCAGCACGAGGTAGGGCTTGGTCCATGTGGAGTGCAGTCCCTTGAGTTCCTCCGGGATAGCTTTGTAGAGATACAAAGTCACATTTTGCCGCTCCGCATACTGACGGAAATTCCGTTCGGAAACCGCCGCATACTCCGCCGGCGGCATGCCGGGCTCGGAGCAGGACAAAGAAAGCAGGGCCTTGGGGTGACCGGGGTTCACCACCTCAAAACACGGCTCTGAAGCGGCAGGCTGGATAGCTTCGCGCTTTTGGCAAAGGATTTCCGCAGTCGTCCAGAACTGCGCATCCCATCCTGTGCCCCCGTATCTCAACACGAGACTACGTCCGGGGGAGTCGTCAGCTAACTGCGAAAGCGCCACGTCCACCGTGAAACCTTGAGGGATTTCGGCGGCACTCAAATACCTGCCGTGGAAGGTAAAAACGGGATCTGCATTGAAATGGAGACCATCGGCTGTCCTGTGTCCATACGGCTTGGCTATCCCGTCCGGCAAACGCGGCTCAAAGAGAAATGATCCACCTGCAAATGTTGATTGGGCATCACGCAGAATATTATGGAAAACCCTCCGCGTCTCAGTCGTGCTTTGGACAACGAAAAAGTTGTCCATGATTTTGCCCTGAGCCTCCTGGATCAGGATAGGTTCCATGGTGTCCAGACTGCAGGATGGTGAGACGAAGTAGGAAAAAGCGTCGATGAAGGCCAAGGTCTCACCGGGGTGGCTTTCCAGAAGCCGGTAGACGAGGGCCCATTTCTCGTAAACGTTTCGGATGGAAAATGCGCGATACTCCCAGCAGTTCAGTTCCGCGAACTGTGCATGGTTTCCCTTGAGGTTCGGAATGTCATCCAAGTTATAGAGGCCGAAGAGTTTCATTATTTGGAAATATTGTAGCGGCGCGCGGAGGTCATAGACCACCGCTACAGCTTACCAGTATTTTTCAGAAACAAGCCTCTATGCATGAAGTGATAGACAAACCGCTTGTCCGAACTCTGATCGTTTTTCTCCATATCCTGCCGGGCTTTCTCCCGCAACTCCGTCGTCTCATCAGACAAGAAGTCGAAGCCCCACGCATGGAGCACACGGATCCAGTATTCCGCAGGGCGGCAATTGACATGGTGGTGGCCGGGTTGGCCGGGACCGGCGAAGGTCATGGCCAGATACTTTCCTTTGCGAAAATCCTGCAAATAGTTGGCCATGAACTCCTCTTCGACATGCTCGACAAACTCGCAACTCCAGACCAGATCACAGCCATCTGCAAGGCCCGACGAGCCGACGCTATAATCAGCGCGGACAAAGTCATTCCCGATAAGTTGGGTGGCCGCAGCCTCCTCGCTGCCGTCAATGCCCGTGATTTTGCAGCCCAAGGACTGGAAATAGAGAGCGCTGTAGCCGCGTCCGCAGCCCACATCCAGAACCGAGAGGATACCGTATTTGCGGACAAGGTGGGTCCACATAAGAGGGTAGTAAGTTCCGCCATCGCCCTCTGAAAAAAAGCCGCCCAGATGCCCCTCGCACACCATGTGCCCCAAGTTTTGCTCGATCAATTTCCCTTCGCTTCCTGCGGCAATCTTCGCTCCGGTGCTTTTTTCCGGTGTTTTGCCGTTTGCGGCGCTCTCGTTTTCAGCAGCAGAATTCCTTGCACTTGTGGCCGGATTTTTTTGCGGGTCATAAAGCCCCTTGGCTGCTTTGTCGGCGATGATTTTCTGGGCAAGTTTGTATCTTTCCGCGTAGTTGTCCACCGAGAGAGAGCGGGAACCCGAATGATGCGCCACGTAAGCGTTGAATGAGAGCGCCAGAAGATGACCCGAGCCTAAAATCCTTTTGCAGTAATCGTCGTCATCTCCAAGGTAAAGATCGTTGAAGGCAGGATCCAACAGGCCGGTCTTTTTTATGATTTCGGACCGTATGAGCACGCAGAAGAACGCCAAGGTGGCATCGTTGAGCGTGATTCCGGGATTGAATCCCGACATCGCGGCAGACATTTCCACCACGTTGGTGCGCTCGATGCCGGCAAGTTCGGGAAGTCCGGGTCGAACCGGGCCAAGCCTGAATCTGTCGTAGCCCTGCCAGTCGCGATCATTGGAAGTCAGCGGCCCGACCGCGCCGGCCTTGGGTTCCCAGTCGAGAACATTTGATAAATGCTTAAGCCATCCGGGACCAACTTCAATATCGTCATTGAGAAGACCTACATATGGATATTTTTCAGCAATATGCAGGCAAGAGTTTATCGCTCCTACCCAACCGAGGTTTTCATTTTTCCGAAGGAAAAAGAAGTTGTCCGGCCACTTGCCGGCGCAAACCTCGGCTGTCGCATCGGACGATCCATTGTCCACGACATAGAGATCGAACAATTCGGGATCGGTGTTTCGGACGATTGAGTCCAGAGTGACTTTGAGTTTCTCCGCACTGTTACGAGTTACGCAAATCAGCCCGACTTTTTTCGCACCCGGCCCCGGCGCCGCAGCAACCGTGTGCCCGCTGCTTGGCAAAGAATCCTGCCCTGCAACCGTGGGAGGACGACTAACCGGGCGGGGCTCCAAACCCAAGCCGCCCGGTATATCCAGGGGCAAGCCATCGACGCAGCACGCAGCCACCTCCTCCGGGCTGAACCTCTGATCGTTTTTCCAGATATCGCTGTCCACCTTCTCGGAATGATCGGTGCCATCGTCATAGGGCCTGGCAAAACCTTGGGCCGAATCCTGGAAACTTTCGGCGAGGAGCGGATGGATGAAGTAGACTGGTCTGGGCGGGGACAGGGCGGGCGTGGTGTAGCAGGTGAAGAAGTCGGCCTGCATCCAGACGCCGTTGCCGCCTTCAACCAAGTCGAGAAGGCGTTGCGCGCCGCGCTTGTTGAGCAGGTAGGCGTAGGCGCAGAAGTGAAAATACCCGCGCGGGTTGTTGCCGAAAACGTATTCCGGGTTGATCCGCGCCACCATGCGGTTGAGCGGTTGGACGTTTTTTTCGAAGGTTTCGCGATACTTGGGAAGGATTCCTCCCAGAAAGAGCACCTCCCAATCGGCGGGAACTGAGTTGGTGAAAAAGGCTTTTTCCGTCGTTGCGACCCAAGACGGATCGAGAAGCGCGTCGTCTTCGAGTATGAGATAGCTGGCGTTTTCCTCCGTCTCCCCGGCAAGCTTATACCAAAGCGCGAGATGGCTCATGGCGCATCCCATGGTCGGTTTGTGCCAATCGAAATTGTTGGGGGCAAAGAGGCGCGCCAGAGCCGGCGTCAACTCCAAGCTTTGACCATCGTAGGCGGACAAGCGGTTGAGTCTTCCTGACATCTCTGGATGCCGCTGCATGAACCGCTCGAGCCGGTCCGGCCGCCGGTCCAGGTTGATCAGCCATATTTGGTCGATGCCCTGAACACTTGCGGGAAGGGGAACTTGGCGGTCGCAGTGTTCCAACGCCGAGGCGTTTGTTGGTTCTTTCGCGCGAACCGGCATAGTGCTAGGCGGTGAGTGGTTCTGGCGCGACCACCTCCGTGGCAACGAGGCTCAGCAACTCTTCACGATAAGCCTCGATGTTAGGGAGATAAGAAATGTCGAGCGTCTTGAGAAAATCGGACGCTTTGGCTTTGTATTCCTCGAGCGAAGCGTCGTGCGTTATATAGGCACGGAGGAGCGCTTCGCCGCCGGCTTTGCAGTCGAAGTCCGGGTAATAGTAGCCGAGATCTTTGATGATCGGTGAGTTGTGGATCAGCGGATAACCGCCGTAGAGCGTCTCGTAGTAGAGATAGTTCTGGGCATTGTGCCATTGGTGTGAGACCACGCAGTCGCCGTGTTTGGCCATGAACTCATAGTAGTGAAACCTGCCGTCGAAAGAGCTGAGCCCGTTTTTGACGATATCCAGGGATTGCGCGAAACGCAGAAACGCCACGTTGTCTTTTGATTTGAACGTATTGCAGAAGCGGAAGATCTCGGCGAAGTGCGGGTTGCCGCGATAGGCCTCCTCACAGGCGAGCAGGGGGATCACGGATGTCTTGACCAGGCTGAGGTTGGGTTCAAAGACGCAGACGCGCCAACGCTTGCGGCCGGGGGAGTAGCCGAATTTGACACCCTCGGCCAGGCGCGCTGCACCCATCTCCAGAAAAACCGGGCTCCAAAGATGCGGGACGATTTTGATCGGTGCCCGCGTGTTGAGGCTGAAGTAATCGGCGCAGCAATCCGCATATTGCGGCAGTGTCCAGATGGCATCGTAAACCTTGCGGCTGCAGAGCCCGGCGTGGGGCAGGCTGTAGATGGAGCGCTCGACATCGATGAAGTATTCGTTGCCCACTTTCATGGCGACATAGCGTCCGCCCTTCGCCCGGAATTTTTCGACCCAATCTTCGGCCAGTTGGTCGCTCATTTCGACAACGACATCGAGTGTTTCCATGGCTTTGTCCCACCCGACGATCTCCGTTCCCGTCTCCGCCAGCATGAGTCCCGCGGGAATTTCCGTGATCCCGGGCCCGTGGATGAGCACGGCATCGGCGACCTCGGGCATCTGCTTGAACATTTGCACGAGCAGGATGCAGTTCTGGAAGATGCCGTTTTCCCAGACGGACTGGCCGCCATCGCGGATAGCAATGGTGACTCCAACGCGGACTTTGCGGGCGGGTTTACTCATGATGGATTGACCGGAAACCATAGTTCATCGTTGAGGGATGAGCGTTGAGAGACGGGGCCGTAAAATCCCGAGGCATTTTCAGCATGGACCGCAGAGGTCACAAAGGGCACGGAGGGAGCAAGGAAGGAATTCACGGAAAAGACGTAAAGCACTAGCTAAGTTGATTGTAAAAACCTCTGTGTTCTCTGTGTCCTCAGCGGTTACTGTTTGATGCGGTCGGAATTCCCTACAGGTTGTGTCGTCGATGGATTGGCCGCAGGGAATTTGTAGCGGCGCTCTATGAGCGCCGGATTCTTTCTTCTTCGGCGGTCACAGACCGCCGCTACAAAAAGCCTGTTTACTTTGGCACCAGCGGACATACGGCAAGACTAATGCGAATCGACAGGATTCACGACCTGGTCAAACCCGGCAGCGAGAAAATCCTTGGTGTTGCGGGTGTAGAAAACTTTTACCCCGTGCTCGAGAAGCGTGGCCGCCAAAACGGCATCGTGCGTGCGGCGAAACGGAAAATCATCGCTCTTCATCGAGCGGATTGCCGTATTCCAACATTCCTGCTGATAGCCGCAGTGCATGATTCCCAATTCATTTCGAACGGCGGAAACGTGGTCCGATGCCTCGGCAGCGGACATGGGTTGTTCCATCACCTTGGGATTCCTCAATGCGACATACAGTTCAAAATAGACTTGGTCGGCAATAACCCAATCCTCCGGCGCATCGACGACGACCTGCAGGAATTTGCTGCAGACCGCATGTTCGGCTGCGTCCTCGTTCGCCGCGTAAAGCAGGATATTGGTGTCGAGACTACAGAGGCTCATCGCTGTAGACGTTCGCTTTGAGATCCCCAGCAGAGACCAAAATTTCGCCTCCATGAAAGGTTGGCAAGCGGCGCACTGCTTTTTGTTTGGCAGGCTTCATCTCAAGAAATTTTTCCACCGCCCTGCGAACCACCTCGCTGGCAGGACGGTCTTCATCCTCGGCGACGCCCCGAAGTCTTTGCAGTAGCGGCTCCGGAAACAGAATTTGCATCTTTTGCATGGATCCATGCTATACATGGATGAAGAGCAGGTCAAGTCGTTGTCTTGCCTAGATTTGGTCGATGGATTGACCGCAGAGGGCGCGGAGAGCACGTAGACTGCACGGAAAGAGCTGGAAAAAAGTTGGTTCGGGTTGCCAAAACCTCTGTGTTCTTTGTGTCCTCTGCGGTTATTGGGTTTGATGTATTCGGGATTCACTGCGAGTTGGCCACGTGCAACAGGCGTTCGGTGAAAATCCTGATGTTCTCCGGGTTTTCGGGGTGCAGGGTCCAGAGGTAGTCCTTGGCTTTTTGCCGGTAGTCTTCCCAGTATTCGGAGGGATAGCCCCATGCCGCGACCATGGCATCGCCTCCCTGCTTTGCTGAAAATCCCTCGTAATAAATGCCCACTCCGGCGTCGCGCAGGTATTCGGAGTTGTGAAAGAGCGGATACCCGCTGTGCAAGGCATCGTAATACAGGTAATTTTGCCCCCATTCGACGTGGTGCGTGACCACGCAATTCATGCGGTGTTGTCCCATCACGCAGGCAAAGAGAACACGGGGCTCGAAGCTGGAGCGTTTTGCTTGAATCAGGTCGAAATTCAAAGCAAAGCGCAGGAAAGTCTGGTGCTCCTTCATACCCTCCGCTCCCATGACCATCATGTGTTCCAGGCAAGCCGGCTCCGTGCGGTAGGCATGCTCGCAGGCCAGCATGGGAATGAAGCAATTTTTGCCCACCGCCATGTTCGGCTCGAAGATGGCCGGGCGCCATCCTTTGCGCGCTTCGCGCCCGACTTTTCTCGGACGGAATCCGAAGCTGTGGCCCGCTTTTCTTTGTTCGGCGATGGTTTTATCCAGGAAGTAGGGCGACCACAGATGGGGCATGTCCAGGACCGGTTTGCGGGTCAGAGTTTCCATCATGGGCGTTCCGGTCCTGCCGTGCTGGGCCAGACCCCATGTTTCAACCCGCAGCGCCGGGTCGCTCAGGTAAATGCCGGCATCTTTGTTGGCGACGAGAACCTCGGCCAGGGCGTTGTAGTTGTGCCCAACCCCGAAACAGCAGAAGCGCACCCCGCAGGCGTGGGCGTGGCGCATCCATTCGGAGGGCAGAATCGCGCCCATCTCGATGACCACATCAAGTTCATCGGTGACCTCCCGCGGCCAGACCAGCAGCACGTCCAGTCCCTCGAAGTGCAGTGCTGGGGGAAGTTTATCGGCATCGCCACCATTGAGGAAAAATACTTTTCCCACCGAATCGCTCTTGGTGAGGAGCAAGGCAAGAAGACCGATGTTCTGGTTGATCCCGTTGTTCCAGACATTGGTATCCGCCTTGGCAAAGAGGGAGATCCCTACGTTGATTTTTTCTTTTGGCACACTGCTCGGGTCTTTGACCGGTAAGAAGAAGCCCGGGCCTTTGCAGGCCCGGG
>Ga0209190_1000482_pt1 | contig 29092 bp, 27 predicted proteins | sample M_140205_XF_Meta_FD_187315 | JGI IMG/M metagenome (GOLD analysis project Ga0209190, IMG submission 187315) | Freshwater microbial communities from Lake Montjoie, Canada to study carbon cycling - M_140205_XF_MetaG (SPAdes) (version 2) | ecosystem: Environmental > Aquatic > Freshwater > Lake...
CAAGGCTGCTGACGATGCCTAGGAGGCTGCCGGCGGGGCCGTAGAGGCGGAATGAGCCCTTGGCCTTGCCTGGGAGGGCACGGTAGCCACCGAGGAACGAGTAGGCCCCGGGCATAACTGAGTCGGGGGAGGGCATATAGCGGATATCCTCCGAGGGAGCCTTGAACCGCTGCGAGAGGGGGATGACGTTGCCGGCGTCGTTCTCCGTAACTGCATCTGCCATCTTTGCTTGAAATGGTTTGAACACCGCATACGTCGTAGACAGCGGTCCTCCTTCAAAGTTCTGTATGCCGTCAATCTCAACTCCATCAAAACCTTCACGCCTCGCGGTTTCCAATACTTTTCCCATGACATCTGGATCGTACAAAAAACTGCCTTCGCTGTCTTTCGGGTACTGCACTCGCTTCAAGTTTCCGGACAGGTATGCAGACACTGGTTCCAATGGTCGGCGTCCACGCAGTATTGGGAATCGATTAGCTTCTTCAGGCGAATCCGAGAAGAACAAGGCTCGCTCACCTTTTTCAGGCATCTTGAAGGTGTTGAACTCTGTGCTCCTGCCGTGGAACACCGGACCAACCGTATACCCCGCCGCCTTCGCCGCCTCATCAACCATCCGCTGGGCGGTGGCCGTGTCGCCCTTCTTCACCGCGGAGAGGTAGTCGGTGTCCGAGGCAGGCATGTAGCGCTGCTCGCCGCTTACTTCTTGCCGAGGCGCTTGGCCTCCATTCGCTGCGTCCAGGACATTGCTCCGTCCATCCCCCCCGATTGCACGAACTCGTCCTGTGCCTCCTGCATAGACGTCAGACGGTCTTCCAACCACTGACTGATAAAGGGAGGAGGCTGCGGAGGCATAGTCTGACTCTCCTGATTTGCTGCGATAGTTGAGTTTTTCATAGAGTTCCTTTTCAAGATACCACAGCACGGCCTGCAGGTCAGCGTTCTCCAGCTCAATGCCTTTGGAACGCAAGTCCTTCTGCACTTCTGCGATACGCTCACGAATCCACCGTCGATGAGTCCCGTCAACCGGAGCCTCGACCAAGGGATTCAAGCCCTTTTTTAGGGCATTGGCAAATTTTCTTGTTTCCTCAAGCGCGGATTGACCGGAATCGGCTGACTGTTTGGCCGTGTCTCGCAGGGATTTCTTGGCAAACCTGCCGGATATGGTCGTTGCAGAGCCATCGATAGATGTCCCCTTTAAGTCACCACGCTTGATACCAAGCAATTCAAACTCAGACGGGGTAAGTCTAGCGACTGCATCGCGCAAGTTGTTGCGCATTTCACGCACCTTGGATCCGGCTAGTGGCTCCACCTGAGTACCTGTCAGGCGTCCGATGGTGCGCATGAACCACCGGTCCATGGTTACCGATGAGAAGTCTCCGTACAGGTTGTTGAAGAACGAACCTAGCTTGGGTCCGAGCACCACCGCAAACGGAACAACCTCGTCGGTCAATTCAGAGGAACCAACACCTTGCGCTTCCTTCTTGGTCCATCCAAAGGTGTCAATCAACGCCTGACGAACCTCTTTGACGGTGCCTTTGCGCGTGAAGAAGTCCTTGGTCTTTTCCCACCCGATGGAGTTCACCATCTCATTGAACATTTTTAGGTTGCATTTAATGTTCTCGATGCGGTCACCGGATACAAAGTCGCCGGAGATTTTGCCGGTGTTTTTCCAGTTGGAGTACTCCTTCCAACTCTGTTGGAACTGTGGTCCCACCTTGTTGCCATCTGATGTGGAGGCAAGGATGACCTTGAAGATGAAGTCGTTTTCTGGCTTTGCGAGATCTGGATCCAGATCCCGTATGACGTCCATGGTCAGCTTGATGTTCTCGTCGTACCATCCCTTGGCCTCGGGGTGCAGCTCAACAGCACGCTGAATCTCTTGCACCAGTGCATTGGATAGCCTGGCGTTGTCCTGAGGGTTGGGTTTGCGATACTCAATCGCCTTTCCAAAGCGGTCTTGGAATGCGTTGGCAATATCCAAGACCTTTGGCCGTTTAGAAAGGTTGAGCTCCAGCTCGTTGTCCAAGACAGCAAGACCCGCACTTTTTCCCTCGGGCATGAACCTCACATCATCCGCTTGTCGTACCGCCCCGCCTTCGCCTTGGCCTTCTTGGCCACCGACAGCGCGATTGCGACCGCCTGCTTCTGTGGCTTGCCCGACTTCATTTCCGAGCTGACGTTGCTGCTGACCGACTTCTGGCTGTATCCTTGTTTGAGTGGCATAATCTTTTTCTGCTTTGAGTTTGGCTTGTTCCTGAGTGTCAAAGATCCCAACAGTGTATCCATTGGGGCCATACAGGCGGAACTTTCCGTTCTTCGACAAGATTCGATAGCCGCCATTCTCATCGGTGCTGACCCTGGTCTCACCAATGGCCTCTGCAGGCATGAAGTTCAGCTGAGTGCGGCGGTAGCTCGACTGCTCGCCCATGTCGCCTGTCCAGGGGATCTGGGCCTTAGTGGAGTCGGCATTCTGAATGCGCTCAAGACGCAGATCCTGATAGACCGATCCTCCCTTACGGTTGGCGACGTAGCCGGCAGTCGGGAAGTTGACCATGACATCCCCCTTCTTGGGAACTGCACCCATGATCTCATTGAACATATTGCGCTTCTTGGCGCCCTCGATGCCTCCACCGAGCGCCTCAGCGGAAGGCACAGCACCGGTCTCGGCAATGTTCTTCAGGTACACGTCACGCATCGTGGACATGGCCTGATTGTAGTTGTTGAAGAGGCTCTTGTAGGCTGGCTTGCTCAGTGTTTTGTACATCCTGGCCTGCACCTTGCCCCAGTCGACCACCTTGACGTTGACGCCGCCCTTGCTGTTGATCGAGATGCCGTAGGGCAAGAACAGCTTCTGGGACTCTCCAAACACACCGGACTTTCCGGTGGATCCGTAGACCTTCCAGTAGCTGCCTTCCATGAGCGTGCCATCTCGGATTGCGGTGGCGATGTCGATCAGTGTCCTGGAAGAGGATGGCCCGAAGATACCGCTCTTCGATACTGCATCGGCCTCGGCCAGGCTAAGTCTTCCTTCGATGACCGGGTTTCCGTAGGCATCCATGCCCGAGATGCTAGTGCGGTCAGCCTGTGGGACAGACTCGACGACACGCATCGTGCGGTTAGCTACGTCTGCGGTCTTAGCTGCAAGTTCAGCCTTAGACAACGGCCTAACGATACTGCCATCTGGGGCAGTCATAAACAGGTCCGAGTAGCCTCGGGCCATGATGACCGCATTCTGCTGCGCCTGGGTCATCTTGTTGATGTCGACCCGCTGCTCGGTGGGCTCGTAGCCCTCCTTCGGAGTCACCAGGTTCTTGATGGCATCCTCCATCCAGTCGAGCTTGATGCGCCGTCCGTTGGCGTCGTAGAAGGTACGGGCAACAGGATCGAAACCAGCCTGCAATGCACGCCGAGTGAACCGTTCCGAAACAGCCTCCTTGGCGTTGTTCAGCGCCATCTCAAAGAAGGAAGGAATGCGACCCGGAAGCATCGTCTTCGGGTCTTTATTTTTGAGCATCTCCTGCGTGTAGTACGCGGCAAACTCATCGGTGATGCGTTTAAGAGACTCAACCTTTTGAGCCCGTTGTTGAGCAGGATCAAAAGCATCCCGTAGCTCGGTGCGGATACGGTCAGCAACCACGCGCCCACCAGCCGATTGTAGTTTGTCGGCGTACTTGTTAGCGAAGTCGGTGAATTGCCTCTGGAAGTTGGGATCAGCAGAGGCAGTGTCGATGGCTTTAGCCCCAAGCTGACTCACCATGTCCTGCGTGATGCGTGCGTGCAGGATCTCATGCGGGAGTGCTTCAGGGCTGGCCTTGTCGACATTGATCAGGATCGTCGGCTTTCCGCTCTTGATGTTGTCGGGACCGATTGCAACACCGGCATAATTCACGTTCTGCAGTCCAGCAGGAACCGTGTCTGCATCGGTGTGGAAGATGACATCGACTCCAGCGCCTTCAGCACCTGCAACCTCGGACAGCGCCTTAGTGAGCTGCTTGTTGTTGAGGCGTCCGTACAGGGTGGCGCGTGCCTCGGAATCCTTGATGGTCGCAGTCTGCTCACCGGCCACCGGGTCAATGTAGGTGAACTGCACGTCGGTGGGACGAGTGTTGAGATCATCCACCGCGGTCTGTCGGACACGCCCACCATTGAAGGCGTTGGCTTGAACAGCCTTAGCGAGCGTGAACCCACCGTCAAAAACACCAAAGCCAGCACCGCTGCCAATGGCCGCGGCAACAGCATCCCCTTCTTCTCCGGTCAATGCAGCGAGCGCACCGCCGGCAACGCCAGCACCTGCCATCGGCAAAAGAATCGTTGCCGCTCCCCTTATCGGAGTCTCAAGGCCGCTCCTGGCGAGAGCGGTGCCTAAAGCCTGAGCCCTAGATGATGCGCCTTCAGCCGCGGCAATACGCTCGCCAGCCCCCAGAAGGCCGCGCTGGGTCGCCGTAAGGCTTGGACCACCGGATACGGTTCCAGCCTCACCAACGGTCTCCATGGCCCCTCCTAGGCCCTTGGTTGCAGTGATTGTCTTAGCAACAGTTCCTAGACCAGGAACATTCATGGTGATCGGAAGGCCAGCAGCTTCACCCAAGGTGATTCCTGTGGTTCCTTTAGCGATGCCTTCCTGCACCGCCTGGCCCATTTGCTCGGACCCGGTGATGCCAGCAGTGATTCTGCCTGCTATGTTTTCAGGGCCGCGGCCTAGATTAGAGATGCGTCCACCAGCGCGTTGGAGAATCTGCCCTGCCCGAGGAATTAGCGGGATGGCACGCTGCGCCAATGCAGACGCCAGCTTTCCGCCGCCGGCAAAAGCAATGGATGACGGGTCAGCAAGGAACCCACCGACATCAAGTCCCTGCTGGCTGATTGCTTCCTCGGGAATGCCATAGGCCTGCAAAACATCCTGAGAGGCAGGAACACGCTGGTCTCCTGGTGCATTGGCACGGGCCAACTGCCGCTTGATCTCGGCAGCAGCAAGGAAGGCCTCGTACTTGTCGTCGTCGTTGCGGAGCTTTCCGGTAATGTCCGACAGCTTGTTCAACGCGGTGTCGATCAGTCCGCGGCCCATGTTCTCGGCCTTGAGTCTGGATTGGACTGCGATTTCTGCAGCGGTGCCACCGGCAAGCTGCATCGGTGTGACGCCTTCAGGGGGATCCATGTACTGCCCAATGGCTTCACCTAGCTTGTAAGGCATTGAGGCAATGTCCTCCACCGTTTGGACGGCAGCAGTGCCAATGGTTTCCAGTGGCTTCTCACCAAGCAAAGGCTTGGTCTTGGAGACCTTCAGGTAGTCGAGATATTCCTGCTTGCTCGGGGTGTAGTCGGTCTGTGCTGCTTGGAACTGCAGCACCTTGTTGTAAGAGTCATCGGGGGTGGGATCGACTTCGATTCCTCCCTGCACAAAACCGCCTTGCGCCATCGGAGGCGCGGCCTGTTGCTGCGGCTCTGCGTCGACAACAATTCCGCCTTCAACGAATGGCATAGGTCAGTCTTGGAACTCTTGGTATTTTCCGGTGGCAGGATTGAAAACAAGGCCGCGCTTGATTCCGCGGGCACGCATATCTTCGGGAGATTGGAAGCGCTCAAGGTTTTGAGCCTGGCTCTTGGCCTCAAACTGCTTCACCTGCTCAAACATATTGGACGGCACAACTAGGTTCTCTGGGATGCCGCGGTCCTTAGCCATTGAACGGTATCGGCTCGCAACCGTTTCGGCCTCCTTGGCAATGCCGGAGTAGCTCTTGCGGGCGGTCTCAATGAAGTTCTTGCGCTGATCGTCGTTCAAGAACTTGCCGCTCAGGATCTGGTTGTAGGTGTTGACCACCGACTCAGGAACGCTGCCAGCATTCTTGGCCGTGGCATACTCGCCCTCCCGCACAGTACTGCCAGGGTCAAGCGTTTTCATAAACGAAAAAATCAGCGCGATGTCGTCACTAGGCTTGTACTGCGGAGTTCCGATAGAAGCCCCAAAACTGTTCATCTGGTTCAGGTACGAACCAGCAACGCTCAGGTTTTGAATTGTTTTCTCGTTTCCAAAGTCGGTGATGAACTTGTCCGCAGCCTTCTGTTGAGGTTCTTCAAGGTTCAGATATGCGTTTGTTCCTTGAATATCCGCTTTTTGAGGAGCGCCAAAAGGCTTTCCACCAACGGTAGGTTGAACCATACGAGTGCCTGGAATTGCAGTTGAACCGATTGTGGGAGGTGCACCGTACTCAGTCTCCAAACCAGACGGACCCATCTTTGCGCCGACAGGAACCAATCCTGCGGGAATAGCCTGACTAGCTTTTCGCAGCATCGGAATCAATGCCTGCATCTGAGTCGGAGTCAGCTTGTCTCCATACTTGCCAAGCATTTCCTGTGTGACATCGGCGTAAGGCGCAGAAGGCCCCTGACCTGGCTGCATGGACATCACGTCGGCGATGGCCTGCGTGAAGTACGGAGCGGCAGCAGCCTCGCGCTGTGCGGTGCCCAACTGCAACGCACCAAGCGCCAACTGCTGCTGTGCGGCGGCCTCACGCACCTGATTCTGCTGATCCGTCCGATACTGGTTCAGCACCATCACGGCGTCCCCGAGCGCTGCCTTCTTCTTGGCCAGGCTCATGTCCGGGAACTTCTCACCAAGGGACGAGAACTTGTTCAGCATCTCACGGTCGGCCTGCACCTGCTGGGTGTAGCGCGGGATGTCCTGCTCGGTTACGCCTTGAGGAAGCGCTCCGGTCTCCATGTACTGTTGGATGGCCAGGTACTTGGGATCGCTTGAGAGCTGCTGCTGCATGAGGCCGGAGACGGTCTCCCAGCTCTGTGTGGCAGCCTCGGTCTCGGCCTTCTTGGTGCGGTACTGCTCGATGGCCTTACCAAGACCTTGTCCCATGGCAGCGATGCCCATGGCCAGGTTGCGCCCGGGGGCTGTTGCGGCCTCCAGATAGCCGGGTGGCAGCGTCTGCACCTGCTGGCCGGTGTATTGGGTGGAATAGCCGTATTGTGCCATAGATTTAGCTGTGTTGAGAGTGATACGCGAACTCGCGCAGTTTCAAGCTGATAGCCCTCATGTGCTTGTAGCCCCCGATAATCCAAGCCACTTGGAGGATCATGTCGTTGCCGCAGAGCCGTAGGACATCTGCTGTCTGACGCTTCCATTCATCGTCAGCCTTTTCCCAGGCCACAGAGTCGGCGTAGGTGCTGGTGATTTGCGCGATGACGGGCTGCAGTCGGAACCAGTTGTCGATGTAGAACGGGGTCGAGTACAGGCTGTTGGCCTGCATCATCACGTCCAGGAAGGCCTCCGGGGTGAACGGCACGTCGCCGTCGATTAGGTCGTCGATGGCATGGCAGTAGGCATGGAAGGCCGTGATGAACACCACGGCGTTGTGGTTGCCTCCAGCGGCATCGAAGTAGAGCTGGCCTAGCTTGTTCATGCCGGATTGAAGTCGACTGCCGCGGAGGTTGGGTTACCGCTCCACCGCTCAAGATTGGCGAACACCGAGAACGACAGCGCAATGGCACTGTGCTTCACGCCGGCCGGGACAAGTTTAGACCATCCGCAGTGGTAGCTGGTGACGTGCTTGGACTTGTTTCCCATCATCCAGCGCATTGTTCCGAGGATGTGGATGATCCGGGAGTCGAACTGGCTGTGGGAGTGCGACGGGATTAGTTCTCCAGCGGGGCAAAACCAGACCTCAAGCTGCCATCGGAACAACCGAAAGAGCCTGATTCCTGTGCATCTCTGGAACTTGATGATCACAAAGAGGACGCCAGGCCTTTGAGGCCAGCACCGGCGGCAGACGCTGCCCCGGTGATATTGCTGCCCGCAGCCTTGATCCCGCCTCCAATAGCCTCCAGGGCCTTGCCCTGCATCTCATCACGCTTCTCGAAGAGTCCCTGCTTAAAAGACAGGGCATCGTCGATCATCGTGTCGTCCAGGCCGAGGGCCTTCAGTCGTTTGCGCTGCTCCTCAACATCCGCAACGGTGTTGCTAGGATTCATCTGCTGCATTGGAGCACCATAACCGGTGCCCTGCTGCATTGCAGGCATCTGAGGGGCAAACTGGGTCATGCCACCGCCCTGTCCGTAGGGCATCGCCCCGGGGTATCCGTAGTTCATAGGCTAGAGGCTGCTGACATACCGGCGCCAATCAGCGCGGTAGAGTTGGCTGCAGAAGCTGTTCGCGCAGCAAGCTGTTGCTGCTGGTTACCACCAATCAGGTTGGCCGCATACTGCGACTCAGGGTTGAAGAGCTGGCCCGGGTTGAAGCCACCTGCCTGGCCAACAAAGCCTTGAGAAGCACCAAAGGCCTGCGATGGGCGCCCTAGCACCTGCTGGAACACGTCGCCATAGACGCCCTGGCCGGCCTGCAGTGCTCCCATGGCCTGCTGCTGGCGCTGCTGTTGCAGGCCGGCACCGGCCATCTGAGAGCGCACAGCTTCCTGTAAGGCACCGGACGGGCCTTGGGCCAGCCCGCGGGCAGCCAGGCCGGAGCGGGTCTGTTGCTCAACCATGCGCTGCTGTTCCGGGGTCAACCGGGAGCCTGCAGCCAGACCGGATTGGGCTTGGGCTGTGAGAGTGTCGGCAAGAGCTGCCTGCTCTGGAGACGCTGCCTTGATGGCGGCGCGTGCCTGGGGACCGAGAGCCGAGATGTCCGCGATGTCACCAGCACGCGAGCGGGAACGGGCGGCGGCCTCGACCTCGCCCATGGTGGGCGCGATCTGCTCCTTGTAGAGCCTTAGAAGCTCCGGTGTGGCCTGCTGAAGAAGCCCAAGCTGCAGCGCCTGATACTTTGGCGCGAACTGGGCCTCTGCCGCGTACTTCTGCGGAGCGAGGTCAAGCTGCGCCTGCAGAGTGTCTCGGGTCTCTTGGCCGTAATTACGCGGCTCCGGTGCGCTAACTGATGTTCCCATGTTTTTTGTAGGCCATCTTGTAGATCGGCATACTGCCTTTCTTGTAGGTGACCAGTTTACCGTTTCTGTGACCGATGGCCGGGAGAATTGCGCTTTCCGGCCTGTCGTGAAAGAACTTAGCCGCCACTGCCATGGCAAACAACGCGCAGTCGGCAGCGAACTGGTGCCAGTACCAATGGTCGCCATTGGGGTCGTTGGGCTGCCAGGACCAGGCCTGGGGCTCCGGGCCCGTCTGGCGCCAGCCTACAAGCACGGCCACCACATGGTCGTCCTGGCAGGCGATCTTGAGTGTGCCCTGCTCCGCGTGGAACATCACGTAGTCCTCGACTGCCTCGCGGGTCCATCCCTTGAAGCTGTCGGGCATTTTGGCCAGAAAGTAGTCTGTGATCTGCGGGATCATGCCCAAGTGGGTGCGTACATGAGATAGGCTCGCACCTGCCAGTTGGCACGGGTCAACACAGTGCGAGTACCAGTGCTGTCGAGGTAGACGATTTGCGAATCCGCATCACCAGCAAGAACACGGTTGCCGGGGCGAGCTTTTGAAAACCAGACGTTTAAGAACAAGTTGGTTGTACTTGCTGGAATAGTTCCAATTGAAACAACAATTGGGTATTCGCTTGTCAGATTTCCACTGTTCCACGTTTGCTGGTTGATGACACTGCTGATGTTAAGCTCATTTCCAACCACGAACGATGCGTCGTTGGTCTTGCACCGCAACACTACATTCACAAACTGAGGAAGCACTGACCCAGTTGTTGCTGGCAATTCTGTAGCAGTAGTCAACCACTGCACAGCTTGGCTTGCGCTTCCAATTGCTGGGATATCCTTCAGCGCCGTCGTGTACCGCAGGATGCCGTTGGTCAGCGCACCGCTGGCCAGTGATAGCCCGGACCCGACCGTGATCTCCTGGGCGACGCCGTTGGTGCCAGCAGAGCGACCGATCAGACGAGCATCGGTGACGTGCTGGATCTTGGCGTAGGTGACGCCGGTGGTGGTTGACGAGGAGTCGGCCAGCTTGGCGGTGGTCACAGCCCCGGTGCCGATGTTCACTGTGCTCGAGGTGAACGCCAGGTCGGTCGAGGAGAGCTCCGCAGGGTAGGCCGACACGGCGCTGCCGTTGCCGATAAGCCGGCTTGCAGAAATGGGCGCGAACTTGGAAAGAGTCAGCGAACCATCCGCCACCGAGAGCGTGCCGCCGTCGACCGATCCGGTGATGTCGACGCTGGGCGTGCCCAGGAGATTGAGCGTCGAGGCCGACAGCGTGGTGGTGGAGCTGACCGTGGTGCCTGGGGTGACAGTTACAAAGAGTGGCATGGTGATTTAGACGTCGTTCTTGCCGTAGAGTCGGAATGCGATGCCGATGACCTTGGCGCTGTAGATGTCGAGGGAGCCCTGGTCAGTGGTGATCAGGGGCTGCACAGAGGCCGAGTGCTTGCGCAAGCGGGCCTTGTGACTGAAAAACTGGTGCAGGCCGGCCTTCCACCCGTTGTTGCCGGTGCGGAACTGGGTGGTCACCGAGTAGTCCTCGCGGTAGGGCAGCAGGAAATTGTCGGCGGTGTTGTTGGTGTTGTAGGTGCCGCTGCCGTAGGTGTAGTAGACCGTGCGATCCTTGGTCTGGTCAGTGGCAACGGTGTAGAACTCATTCACGCCGTCGAACTGCGCGGTGATGGAGTAGCGGGTGTTCCAGTTACCCAGCTCGAACTGAATGTCAGTCCACTGCTTGTGGTCGACGTTGTCCTCCCCGGTGTAGCCGCGGAAGCGAACCTCGGTCGACATCTGGATGAGGTTACCGGCCAGGTTGACGTCCACAAGACCGAGCGGGTCGAACTGGTGAATCAGGCCGCTTTCATCGGCCCAACAGAGCGTGTCGGTGCCTGCCACGATGACACGGCACCAGTACTTCGGAACGAGCAACGAGCCCTCCCAGTAACCTTCCCAAGCCTTGTTCAGGAAGTTGTAGACCAGCGTGCGCTGATTGCTGCCGTCACCGCCCTCAACCGGGACGCTCAGGATGTAGCGGTTGGCGAAGTAAGTCGCGCAGGCGTTGCTCCAGTAGGCCTGGTCGATGTCGTCGACGATGTTCTGAATCTGGTCGGAGAGCGGGAGAACCACCGACTGGCTGATGCCGAACTCGGTCTGGCGAAGACTGATGATGCCGCGTTGAGAAAGGAAGATGACGTCAGAGCCTGTGCCCGCAATGGATGCCTGCGAGACGCAGCCGAACTCCCGGGTGATCTCGGTCAGGCGGGTGGTCGACAGGTCGCCGTAGAGGTTCTCCACAGCCAGCACCGAGCGTTCCTTGAAGATCAGGAGCGTGGTGGTGTTGAACGGGTACAGGGCCACCACCCGGTCGTTGCTGCCGGTGTTGAGTTTGAACTCATTCAGGATCGGGCTGTAGTGCAGCGGGTCCAGCACGTCGGAGACGGCCAGATAGTCGTTGCCGTAGAGAAGCAGCAGTCGGTTCTGGAAGTACAGGCCCTCGCGGCCCGGGGGCACCGAGGAACCGGAAGCACTCGAGCGCTTGATGCTGCCGGTGATGTTGTTGTTGTCCACGTCGACCAGCGTGGAGGGCATGGCTACCGAGGCTGTGGGCATGGTCGAGTAGGTGCCGCCGTTGACGATGGTCACCGAACTGACGATCCCATTAGTGACCGTGGCGGTTAGGCTGGCGGCCACGCTGTGTGTGCCGGAGACCGTGATCACCGGGGCCGAGAGGTAGCCGGAGCCCTGGTTGAGGATTGTGACCGCGCTGATCGTGATGTTGGGCGACGTGCCGGTGGTCGTGAGCTGGATGATGGCCCGGCCTGCGTCGTTCAGCGAGTCGGTCTCCTCGGTCGTGCCGCTGAAGAGCTTCAGCGTGTTGTTGTCGACTGGGTAGACGTAGTAGATCTGATTGTTGACCGTGGCGCTACCGACCACGTTGGAGATCGAGACCTGATCGCCCGGGATGAAGTTGTGGTTGTAGACCGTCAGCGTGTCCCCGGTGGAGTCGGAGCCGACGATGGACAGAGTGGACGGGATGCGGTCGAACCCGGCGTCGAGCGCAGACGGGAACGTGGTGTTGCCCTGCATCAGGATGGGCATCCCGTCGTTCAGGTTGTCGACGATGTCCTGCGCCAGGTCGTAGCCGGTCAGGTTGGCCGAGCGCTCGATGTAGTAGCGGGCATTGTTCTCGGGGCTGAGTGGTAGAGGGTTGGTGCCGGCCCGGGCGTCGATCAGGGTCAGGTGGAGCGATACCTCCTCGTTGACCACGTTGACAAAGAACTGGAAGCCCTGGCCGGAGCCCGGGGTGGCGGTCCACAGAGGGGCCACGTCGCCCACACCGCCGATGGTCACGATATCACCCGTGGTCAGGTCGGGCACCACGTTGAGGTTAATCTGAGTGATGTCCTCGTCGGTCAGGTGGTTGTTGTTCTCGCAGAGAAGAGCGAATCCATCCTCCAAAAGGATTGAGTCTGCAATGCCGCCGGCACTGTCGAAATAGTACCTAGCGTTACCCGGGCGCAGCATGACCACGCCGTTGGTGGCCTGGATGAGGCGCACCGGGAGGTAAATGTCGTGCCCGTTCATTGGCACTTCTACGGGCGACTGGTTGGGTCGGATGCACCAGACCTTGCCCTGTCCGCCGTCGGATGAGCGCTCCTCGTTGACTGCAACCAGGAGGGCGTTGGCGCCGGTGTCCGGGTCACGGTAGGGCAGGACGCCTAAGATATCCTCGAATGGCAGCGTCTGGTTGTAGAACTGAACGGTGCGGTTGACCGGCGGGCCGGTGAAGGCGATGGCCGCGGTCGACATCACGCAGTTGGTCCCGTCATCCAGGAGGCACCGGGTGCCGTTGGGATAGACCAACACGTTGGCCACTGGGTCCGATGCGATGCTCGAGTTCTGCGGGATGGGTGTGCCGCTGACAGGGACGGCTAAAACGGAGTTTGACGTCACCGTCACCACTCGGTTCAGGGACTCCCACTTGCCGCCCCACTTGGGCTGCACAATGCCCCAGCGGTTCTTGATGACCTGATCCTCGAAGCGTCGGTTGACGGCGTTGGAAACGTAGGAGGCCGGGATCAGCGCAGGATCAATGCGCGATACCACTCCAACGAATCCATCGTCGATTGCACCGATTTGAGGCAGGTCAGACATATCACCGGGACGGCACGATTATCTGGCGCACATACTTCTCTTGCAGTGCCACCTTGTCGATCTCCTTGGTGAGCTCAACCTCCCCTAACTCCAAGAACTGGTTACCCAGGTCGATCTTGCCGTCGACCCGCAGCATCTGGCCGGCGGCCTTGAGTGAGCAGATCTCCGAGAAGCGGTAAGGGAAAGCGTATGCAGTGGCCTCGGCGGAACTGGACAGGAGCGGCGGGGTCTTGCGGAACTCCAGCCAGACGTAGGGCAACTGGTCTCCGACCAGCACGCCGTCATCGGTGAAGGTGTAGGTGGCCTCCTGCTGACGCCAGGACACGCGAGGATCGCCCGGCCAGACCGAGAATGTTTCACCGATGGGGACAGCCCGGGTGGTGCCGTCGGGGTTGTTGGTCTGCGAGATGTTGCGTAGGAACTTATTCAGCACGCCCCAGTAGACCGAGTTGGTCGGGACGGTGCCGGCAGTCGCCGTGGCGTAGAGCTGGTAGTGCTGCTGGGTGTCGGGATAGAGAACGATCTGCCCGATGGTGTAGGTGGTCGTTGCGTCCCAGTCGCCGTCGTTGTTGCCGTAGTCGGGCTCTGCATTGGCCCAGTACTGGGCATTGAGCGTGCCGTTGGGGCCGCCGGTGGTCGGAGTGTTGCCGGAGTTGATCGAGCCGACGTACTGGTAGTACTTCTGCTCAGTCTTGAAGTAGACCACCATGCCGGCTGAGTAGAGCTGGGTGGGGTCGTAGTTGGCTGCGAAGTACTGCTGCTCGTACACCGTCTGCTCGGGCCAATCGAAGCACTCCCAGGCGCTCCGTAATGACATGGAGATGAACGTGCGGAAGAAGTTGGACTCTTCGGTCGTTAAGGTCGAGAAAACGCGCCCAGTGAGCTCACAGGCACGTTGCAACACATAGTCGTAGGTGACGGTTCTCATTTCCAAGCCTTACAGGACCAATATTTAGCGGAGAGTTTGGTGCCGGGGTTGTCGCAGCCATGACGGGCTTTGAAGCTCTTCTTGTGATCTGGTAAGTGTTTCTTGATGGTCATGTCCGGGTCGCCGAAACGCACTAAGGCAACCTTGTTACCTTCCTTAGCGAGCACCGCGGACTTCTTGCTTTCGCCAGGGGTAGCCTTGGGCTTGTTGTAGCCGGAAAACTTGTTGCCCTTGTAGTTGATCATTGGCTCTTCGGTAAAACGTACCAACCTGCCGGCAGAACCACCTTGGATGGCCCCACCAGATTCTTATCTTTGTCGAATCCGTAGACGCTGGCCGTTGTAGGCTTGGCCAGCATTACCGGATCACCGCTTGGCACCAGGACCACCTTCGTCTGCTGGCAACCCAGGCAGATCGGCAACACGAGCAGCCAGATTATTCTTGAGATCATCAGGTGCTTGGCCGTGTTGCACATCGGTAGGTGGTGTTTCGCGGAACCAGTCGAGCAGGGCCTTGAGGATCTGGTAGATCCAGTTCACGCCTTGGGGTCGATGGTAGCGGTCTTGTCGGCATCCTTAGCCAGGATCAAACCAATACCAGCGGTCACCGCGGCAATGGTCGAAGCGATGTCGATGTTGGTGTTGGCATCACCGTCGAAGGCAGCCCGTAAGGCACCACCAACAGCGACAAGGATTGCACCAACACCAGCGAGAGTTGTTTTCGTGTTTTTCATTTGGATTTAAATAAGCGATACGCTCCGTAGCAGGCGCAAAGTAAGCCGATCACTGCCGTGATAAGCCTTACCCAGTCAGTGAGCATCGGGATAAACGAAACAGCGGTAGCACCTGCCGCTGCTGCTAGGCTTAGTCCAGGGCTGGTGCTGCTGTTCGTTGGTTCCATTACTCGGATTTAGGCTGTGCGGCTGAGACTATGAGGTCCACAAGCGGAAGGGCTGCACGGGCGTTAGCAACGCCACCAGCCTTAACCGCAATGTCGATGAGTTGGAGGAGGCTATTCACCTGCTCGGTGCTGAGTTCGATCTTGATCATGCGGCGGAAGTATCGGCAACCACCACAGGCTCGGCAACCTTAACCGGAGGCGGCACCGGCACCCACGGCAACGGCAGCGTCACCACGGGCGGATCGATCTGATCGTTGATCTGCTGCGTCACGTTGGCTTCGATGGCGGTCTTATCGACACCATTGGCGTGGCACCAACCAAGCACCTGCTGCTCGGTCAGATCCTCGTAAGGCGTGAACTCACCAGACGGCGGCTGGAACGAGCAGGAGCCGTAGCAAGTGCCGCTGTATTGATCCTGAGTGCCGTTGCAACGCCAGTCGGCGGTGATTACGACATCGGGATTGGAGCCTTCGATGGGTTTGACGAGAAGGCGTTCGATGATCCAGAGGATGGTCATAAATTAGCGGGCTTCGAGGGTTTGGACGCGGGCGCGGAGCGATTGGATTTCCTTGATCAACATCGGAACAAGTTTGGAATAATCCACTGCCATCATCTCATCTGAATTAGTGGGTTGATACACTGCTTCAGGAACAACAGTCACAAGTTCTTGAGCAATAAAACCGTAACGCTGATGTGAGTTGTTAACCTTCCAATCAAACTGACGCACTTGCAAAGAATCAATCAATGAAGATGCTGATTCAGAATCTGAAATGTTTTCTTTTAAGCGTTTGTCTGAAGTGACGTTATACAAAACGCCAGCATTATTGTTATTTGTAATAGAACCCAATGTGCCAGTGCCATTGAAGAAATCTGCAAATTTAGCAGTGTTGTTGCTCTGAGAATCAATCAACTTAATTCCGACATTGCCAGATGAGCTAAGAAAACTTGAAGTGATTCGGGATAAAGTTCCGCTTGTAACACCCACCAGCAAATTCCCACTCGCATCGAGGGTCATTGCTTGGGTGAAGGTGATGTTATTTCCAGCGGTGCCACCGGGAGCAACGTACCAAGCATGGGTGCTTCCTGCGTTGGATCCAGTTACCTCATAGAGAGCGGGTCCGACACTAGTATTCTGATACTTCCAATTAGTGTTGTCGAAATAGCATCCGTGAGTAAATCGGCTGGCAGTCGAACCGGCTCCGGTAGATGAGACAGTGGCAGAACCACCACCAACTTGAACAACTTTACTATTAGAACCCCACGCACTCGGCGTAACCCCCACGCCGACGTTGCCGGAGGACGTTATCGTGAGTTTTGTGGATTCAACTCCACCAAAAGGAAGGTCTATTGTCAGCCCACCGCCGTTGTCGTTTACTGCATCTTCGGTAATTTTAAATGTAGCGAAGTGAGTTCCAACAGTTGATGTGAATCCTAATTTGAATGCGTTGCTAGTAGCTACGCTGGCGTTATTATTTGTATTTAATGAATAGATTGAAACTAAATCATTAGCGGAACTAGCAACGTGCAGCTTGTACGAAGGTGTCGCACCAATCCCCAACCCCGTAGAGTTGAGGGTCATTCGAGTGCCGCCTGCGCCGTCGAGCCAAGTCTGAGTGTAAGACGAACCAACATTATAAACGCTGTTGCTTGCAACTTTGAACAGAATTCCATCTCCGTTCACATTGTTTAAAACAAATCCAATGCCACCACCCTGATCATTCAACTGGGTTGAAACCGCATTGTCAGCGCGATTCAGGATTAACTTGTTACCACTACGCACCGTCAGATCGCTGGACAACGTAGAAGCTCCAGTCACACCCAGCGTCGTACCCACTGTAGCCGCGCCGGTGATGGTGGCGGAGGCGAGGGTGGCGGTGCCGCCGGAGCCTAAGATCTGGTTGGTGGTTACCTTTTTCGTGGTGCCCGATGCAGCCATCGACGTATCCGAGATGTCGACAATCGGCAGCACGTCTGCCGCGGGATCGACGGTGGCGATTGCTGCCAAGGCCGTAATTTTCGTGTCTGCCATAAATGTTTAGTTTGCTTGGATGATGAGTTTGCCTGTGTCCTCTTGGAGCAGGAAGTCCCCGTTCTCCAAGTCTAAAGAGTCGAAAGTGCCGAAAGTGATGACGATCTTGGACGTGCCGTCCTCGAGGAATACGAAGAAGTCGTCCTCCTGCAGCAGGTCGCGCCGGATAATAGGCAGGTCGGCGCCGCCGCCAGCCCCACCGAGGGCTTGCTGCACGCCGAGTCCTAGTCCTAGGCCGAGACGCATTTTAGACCCACTTGCGGTTGTAGGCGATGATCGCCCCGGAGGATACAGCCACCGAGGTGAAGACGCCCGAGATCGAGTCTCCGGCCTGAATGGTCACGCCGGATGGGAAGTTGGTGATGTTGGATGTGATGGCTCCGAGGATGGTCGTGGCGACGGCATGGATCTCCATGTAGTTGCCGGTCACAGTGCCCGCGGAGGCGTCGATGTACCGGCCACCGTATTCGCCGGCCAGTTGGCGGTTAGATCCGACATTCATAGAGTGAACTTCTGACTACTGCGTTTTGTGCCACCGCTCCATCCAACCTGCAAGCGTGTAGCCCCGCAGCGCACTCGCACCTCGGGGTTATCCCGCTCAACCTCGTTCAAAAATTGGGAATCCTTCCAACAGTCGTATCCAAGTTTGGCTCCCCAGGCGTGGTAGAGTGTCGGGTCGATGCGCATCCGTAGGCGGCCGATGCCGTCGATGCTGCGGCGGTCAACCTGCGAGTCCTTGGCGATGCGTTGCTGATGGATGCCGGCCTTCACCCACTCCTTAGAGATCCCGGATTGGAACTCTTTGATGACGGCGCGGCGCAGTTCGCCGGGTAGGTCGTCGAGAGCGTTGGCGATGACGGACGTTACGGAATTGTGAGCCATGAGAAAGGAAAGAGGGGGAGGCCCCGAAAGGCCTCCCCATTGAGATTAGACTAGCTTGCGCCGTTGAAGAAGCCAAACCCGCTCGGGTTCTTTACCACGAGACCGGCAATGGCCTCAACGAGGCGGGCAGGGCCGCCGCCGGCGTCAGGCAGAGTCTTGACCTGGGGCAGCTTGGCGTAGCGCACCTCGACCATGTCCATCGGGATCACGTAGCCCTTGAAGGCCTGGGCGGACAGCGAGGTGCTGTTTTTACCCCCCAAAAACGTGGACGGATGCAAAATAAGCCGTCCGAAGTCTCCCTCAAAAAGATCAATCGACGCCTTGAAAGTATCGGAACCGAGATCCTGATTGAAGGTGCGGACGCTGGTAGCAGCAATGGTGCTGCTGTTCGCGGTCGTAGTGGTGCCACTGGCCGTGAGGTTGGTGAACGCACGCTTGAGCGTGGTGCCCAGGATACAATCGTAGTCGCGGAACGTGCCGGTGGCGCTGTAGATAGCGGTCAGCACGTTCTGGGCGGTGGCCTCGGTAAAGGAGGCGCTGGCGGTGGTGTCGACCGCGCCGGAGGCCGGCAGGAAGGGCGAACCGGAAGCGCACGCGCCGATGTTGGATGCGTTGGTGCTGTTGAGCCAGTTGCCCATCGAGCCGGTCAGGTACGGGTTCGTACCGTTGTCGGCCTGAGCGGCTTGGTTGGTGCACAGGAAGGTCGACTCCATGTCGCGCTTGATCTCAACGAGCTTCTTGGCGATGCCGTTGGCCAACTCATCGGTCACACCAGCGACGTCCTGGGTCTCGGCGATGAAACCGATGCGCAGGTCCCGGCGGAAAGCCTGGCCGTAGTTGTTCAGACGGGTCCGGTTGACCACCGGGTTCGAGGCGCTGGCAACGGTCACATCAGTGCCGTCGACCACGCCGGCAAGCACGGGGGCGCCATAGTTGTCGACCTGCCAAGAGAACTGCATATTGCCGATGTCACGGCCCTTCGGGGCCATGGACACGAACGGGGTCGACTTGGCGTCGACGATGGCGATGTAGTCCGCCAGATCTTCACGGGCGGACGAGGTTGAAGCGAGCGGCACAGAGCCGCCCTGGTTGGGCTGGAGTAGGGGCATGGTTTAGAGCATCCTTTTGAGTACTTGGGCTAATTCGGTGGTCGTCCCGGACTTTCTGAACTGCGACTTGGCGTTGTCCAGGCCGACCTTGGCCGCATCCTTCTTTGCAGGGATTGCGGTGGGTCGACCAGGCTGACTGGGTGCCTTGACCAGTGGGCGGGTGGCAGATGGCTTGCCCTTGGCGGACTCCTGAGCCAGACGCAACTTGCGCCCGGCAATGAAGTCACCGACCAGCACCTGGTACTCCGGCAGTGAGGCAATCTGCGGCAGTTGCCGCAGGACGGCCTGCGCCTCGGTGTACTCGGCAGCCGAACGGTCTTTCCACCATGGGTAGAGCGTCTCGGCGATAGGCTTGATCTGCTGGTAGTTCTGCAGGAAGCGGGCTCTGGATGGGATGTGCAGGTCGATGGCGTCTTCTACACGCCGTTTGATCTGCTTCACATCGTCTGAGCTGTACTCCTTGCCCTCTACTTCGCAGCCATCAATATTGTCCTCGCACCACCGCTTCAAATTCCGGGCTTTGCTCCACTCATCGTTGAGTTTCGACACTTCCCAGACATCCGAAAACGGGTCTGCAGCGGACTGCATTGAGGTTGGCCTGTCGTTGGTCTGCTCCAGCTTGGTCTTGGCGTCGTTGAGTTCCCGCTCGAGCGACTCGGCCTTCTCCAGCGCCTCTTTCTTCTGGCGCGTGAGCTTGTCGATGCGTTTGCGGTAACCCAGCGATTCCTCGTCGCTGTTCTCTTCGGTCTCGGAAAGAACCTCCTGCTCAGGCGACTCGGCCTGAGCGTCCGTTTGTTCTGCGGTCGGCTCCGCATCCTCGGCCTGATCGTCCACGGAAGTGGCTTCCGGCTCCGGCGCTTGTCGCTCGACGGCTGACGCCTTGTCTTCCTCCCCGCTGAATCGTGTCTTCAGTAGCTTGGCCAACGCCGATTCGTCGAACTGCATCGGGTTGATTGGGGGCTGTGCCGTGTTTTGGGCAGGTTTCGCTTCCTGTGTATTCGTCGGGATGTCCATGCTTTTAGACCCTGCAAGCCGGGTGTGCTGCAACCATGGTTGTTAAGGCCAACCAAGAAGCCGTTGTGTGAGTGAGAGCCTAGAACTGACCAGAAGTCAATTCCCTCCCGTTTCTTAACGCACTTATTTGTGCGATGAGATCCTTGATCGCGGCTGCCCGGCCTGCGTTGTAGGCACGGTCCTCCGCGGAAAGTGATGGGAGGATGGCCATTAGCACCTCGTCCCGTAGCGTGTCGTCGATGACCTGGCCCATGGCCTTGAGCACCGGGTGCTCCTCGGATACTGAGAGAGCCTCCGAGAGTTGTTCGTTGGTCAGTTTCATTGTTGGACTCCGAGGCGGCCAGTGATGGCGTTCTGCTGCTGCTGGACGCTGAACTGCAGGTTCTCAATGTACTTCTGCAGGTTGGCCTGGAAGAGCGGGTCCTGCTGAAGCTGGGCCTGATACTTCGGGTTGGATTGCAGGACTTGCTGGCTGAATTGCAAGCGCATGGGCGCGGTGGGGTCATTCTCCCGGAGCTGCGGCGGGTTGCCGAGGGACATGAGCGCGATCTCGTCGTTGGTCTCGTTGAACATCTTCTGCGCGGCAGGGCCCTGCTGCATCACCAGCTCGCTTGCCAGGTTGGGATCAATGGCCCGGAGGGCGACAGAGATCAGCTTGGACCGGTCGATGACGCCGGCGGTGTCGAGAGGGAGGACGAGGGTACTGATGGCCTTGAGCTTCTCGGTGACCAGGTCGGTGCTCATCTCGCGGACGTCAAACTTGAGCATCACGTCGAAGTCCTGGATGTCGGGCGGGAGCGGCGTGGCCGAGGCCGTGATGCGCTGGATCTCGGCAGGGCCGATGTATTGCAGGGTGAGGGCCAGCACCTGGCGGAACGCCTCGGTCCAGCCGTGCAGCCAGTTGTTGATCAGGCGCTGCTGGCGCATCTGGGTGATCACCGGGGGGACTTTATCGGTCGGGCGGCCAAAGTAGCGGTCGGTCTGGGCCTCGATGGCTGCGATAAGCTGGAAGGCTACACTGGGCTCACGGGCAGGCGGTTGTAGGAACCCAATCTCGCCGCGGCGAAGGACAGGGATCTGGACGGCAGGGCCGATCTTGAGGTTGCCGCCGCGGGTTTTGGGGACCTCGATGGGTGGCAGGGTGGCCAGGGACGTGTAGTCGAAGATCGAGTCGCGCTGGGCCTTTACCTCGTGCTGCCAGGTGGAGCAAACCTCGGGCACGCCGCGGCTCTCGGTGATCTGGCGGTGGATGAGCTCGGAGCGCCAGATAACGAAGGGATACTGCCCGTGCGCGTAGTCCAACAAGTCGAAGTAGCCCCACTTGTCGCCGACCTGGGGGCTGAAGACGGTGTAGAACACGCCCGGTATGCCGTCGGAGTCGATGGATTTCTGGTAGGCGTAGCAGACTTCTATGAGGTTCTCGCGGTCGAGGATGGAGTTCTCGGCCAGGCCGACGGCGGCGTAGGTATAGGCCGAGTAGTCGCTGAAGCGGCCCATCGTGTTGATCGCTTCCTGAGCCCATTCGGCGTTCCACTTCTCGGTCTCGACCTTGTTCAGGAGCTGGGCCTCGGTCATGTAGAACCGGCGGAAGACCACTCGGGCGGACTGGATGTCGGTGGTCTCGGGCGGGAACACCAGCTCGTCGTAGGGCGCCAGGGCTGCTACCATCGGCTTGTTGGTGACCATCGTGGGGATTGGGAACTCGCACTCGCCCTCGGTGCGCAGGTCGCGGATGGCCTTGAGGGCCCGGCGTTTGCGGAGGTTGGGGAAGGCCGAAAGGAGGAGCTCCGCGGATTGGTCGTCGGCCTCGGGGTTGGCGATGAGATTGGGCAGGTCGGCCAGGATGGAGTCCACGGGGGATTGGGCGGCCAGGGCCATGATCTGGTCCATGGTCAGGTACTGCTCGCGCTGTCCCATCTCCTGCTGCCAGGTGACGTGGACGCCGGCCCATCCGTAGGTCCAGAGGTACTGGGAGAGTAGCTCGACCTCGCGGGTAAGGTCGTTGTACATCTTCGCGTTGACCGTCCAGTCCATCAGGTTGTGCGCGGTGACGGCCTGGTCGAGCTGGCTGATGTTGGTGGGCGATACGCGGAGCATTGAGCGCCAGAAGGAGGTACTGCAGAGGTCCACGAGGCCGTTGATCACCTCGTCGGCCAGCGGGATACGCGTGTCGGAGGCTCCGTCCCAGGGGAAAGCCGGCTTGTTACGGTTGGCATCATTCCACTTCTTGCCATCGTCGGTCTGTCCAGGCCAGCGGCAGTAGCGCACATTCTCGGCATTCTCGACACGGGCGAAGACGCCGTAGTCGGTGGCCGAGCGCCGCAGCTCCTCGGTCAGTGCGCTGACATTGGGCTCGTCGCCGACCCGTGCCATCACGTCGGTTGCCTGCTTGTAGGAATCTCCTTGCATAGTCAAATGGTTTAGTATCCGCCGCCGCCGCGGCAATCAAAGCCCCCATGGCCCACAAACGCAAGACTGGAGACCAAAAGCATCCCCAGGCAGTCGATGGGGTCCTTAGTGCAGCCCTTCTGCCCGTCGCGGCCGGTGTGCTCGGAGAGTGCGTAGGAAAGGTTGGCGCAGTCGTCGGTGATATAGAGGGATGGCTCGTTGAGCGGGGTGAGCGGCTGGGTGGCGTCGTAGGATAGGAGGCTGTTGATCGCGGAGGTGCGCTGGTCGACGGGCACGCCGGGTGCGGGTACGAAGGCCATGGGCTCGTTTAACGGGTTTTCGGACTCGGCCAGGAGGTCGATCAGGGTCGTGCCGCCGGCCTCGGAGAGTGCGGGGGAACCGCCGGCCTTGGGGTCGATCAGGCGCATTACAGGCTCGCCGTAGCCGAGATCGGACTCGATTTGGCGGAAGAGGGCTCGGTACTCGGAGATAGACCGGCCGGCATCAAGAGTTTGGGCGGGCCCGAGCTTGCCGTCGGGCTTCTCGGAGGGCAGCGCCCACTCGCCATAGTTACTGAAGTCCGGGAACTCGCGGACCACGATGCGCTTGCCGTCCTCGTACACCAGGAGCCACAGGCAGAACCAATTCCGGGCGCCGGCCGGGTCGCAGACCATGTACAGGGTGCCGCCGGAGGGCACCTTGGATGATGGGATGCAGTGGATATCGGGTCTGAAACGGGCGAAGGCCTTGCCGATGTTGTCCGAGGCCCAGCCGTAGGCACGGGTCAGGATCTGGCCCATGGGCGAGGTGACCAGCTTGGACTTCATCTCGTCGAAGGGGTTGTAGGGGTTGTCCTCGGAGAAGAAGAACACGGTGCGACGGTTGGTCTGGGGCTGCACCATGGTGCGGGCACATTTACCAACGGGCCACGTGGGCAGCGCTTGCTTGCCCTTAATGAGCTCGGCGTCGTCGAAGCGTGTGATGGCAGAGCCGGCGGTGAACTCCTTGTAGACACTGGCAACGCCTTCGAGGGGGGTTTGGGTCACGAGGAGCTTGCCGCGGCGCGTGATCAGACGGTAGCGCAGTGTGTCCACCCATGACTGTGGCACCAGCTCGTCGCACCAGATCATGTCGGCCTCGCGTCCCTCGATGGTGTTCTCGGACTGGGTGTAGTTTAGGAAGTCACAGCGGCTGCCGTTGGGTAGGATGAATGAGCCGTCGGTAAAGCCATTTTTGCGGCTGTAGTTCAGGTAGTGAATACGGCCCTTCTTGGTGGCCCGGAGTGCGACGGGCAGGTAGTTGTAGATGGCGGGCTGCTGGACGGTGACCGAGGTGGCGTGTGATGTGTGGCAGCAGAGCACGCTGGCGTTTTCCTTCTCGAGGAGGGTTTGCACCACGCGGCGTGCGGCCCACAGGGTTTTACCGGCGCGGTTGCCGCCGGAGATGAGGAGCTCCTGGGTGGCCTGGAACTCGGTGTTGGCGATCTCCCAGTGGTCTGGGATAAAGCCGTAGGTGTACGGGTCTGCCTTTTCAAGTAGCACGAGCTGGGTGCGCTTCTGCTTGAGCTCGAGTGCGCGGGGGTGCGAGGCGTCGACCCGGGGGATGACGGGGTGCAGGGGTTGCTCGTTCCACCAGCCGGTGTTGCAGGCGTCGGAGCAGAAGCGCTTCTGCTTGGGGCCTTCGCGGACCTTGATGATCTCGAAGGGCTTGGAGCAGGTGAGGCAAAGTGGTTGGCTCATTTATCAATATTTTTCGTTTTGGGGAACCCGTCGACTTTTACCGTCGCCGCGGAATGCCCGACCCCCTCCCCCCGGGGGCCCGGGCGGCCTGGTGTCTGCCTTGTGTAACGGGGTAGGACATTGGGTCTGTCGAGGGGTGCTGACGTGCGTTTCGATCAATGTTTGCAGGGATTTGCTGCGTGTTTGAGCGTCGAAGTGAATATAACTGCTATTGTAGGCATGAGTGCCAGAAACAGGCCTAAAAGCGTGGTTTTCAGTGGTGCTGCCGCGGTAGGGGTAGGACATTTTGGGCCACTACCTAAATCAGGTCGGGCGTCTGCTCGTCGTTCACGGTGGTCACATTGCGCTCTTTCAGGTCCTTCATAAGGTCGCGGTGGCTCACTGAGGCCGTCATTGCGAGATGAATGCTGGTGGGCTGGCCTTTGATATTAGCCAGCTTGTCGGTTAGCACAGCTACTGATACGGGTAAGCTGCGGTCATCAATAAAAGCCATTGATTCCTGAGCCAATCTTCTTGTCCCTTTCCATATTGCGACCTCCAGGAACCCTGTGACGTCTTTCCGCCAGTCTTCCTCATTCTCTGGATAATCCACCGGCACCTTGACTCCTCTGATGTACTTGAAGGCGGTGTGCTCGCTCAGTCCTGTTTCTGCAGCAATGGTGGCAAGTGACTTGTTGGCCACGATACCCTCCACAATCTTGTCAGCCTTGTCTTGGTCCAGCTTAGAGTTTGGGTGCTGGTTGGTCGGTGGCTTGACGTAACCAACCTCTTCTGCGGCCTTCCTGATCTTGTCTTTGAACTCTTTGGGCAGCTTGGGGTCATCACGTAGTGCCCACGTTACGCGGTTTCTGTCTGTCCCGGCTTTTGCCGCCACATCATTCAGTGACGCCCTTGTCTTCTTACCCGGCATAAGGCGCAAAGCTAAAGGGGAACTCTCCCCAGTGGTTGAGTTGCTTCTTGGGCTTCATGGAATAGTGCTGTACTCCGGCCAGGGTCATCCTGACTGCGGCAGCGTAATCCTCACTGAGATACTCGAGTTTGCCGGGCATGGATTCCATGGCGAACGGCATCCATAAGGTCGGGAAGCGCTCGACGCGCACATCGTCGCACCAATCGATCCTGTATGGGTTCTGCACTGCTGACCCTTCCAGCATCTCAAGTGTCGCCAGAAGGCATTTACGGGGGATTGCGAGGCATCCCGATGCGAACATGGTGATGGGCACCAGCTCAGAGGCGCACTCAGCGTCATTCACCTGGTGCTTCAGGGCCTGCAGGTGCTCCACCTTCGGACGTAGGGCCGGCCTGGCGGGCAGTGAGCGGCAGGAGTAGGGGATGCAGACCGTTGCCTGGTGTTTATGGGCCAACTCGGCCATGCGGACTACATCGGCCGCGGCGAACTCAATGTCGTGGTCTAGTTGGACCCAGACGTCCTTACCAGAGTCGAGGAACCACTTCGTGGCACGGCACCGGGACCGGCTAATGAGGGCATCCTCCCGGATGGTGCGCAGATCGGTCTGCCTGTCCGAGCGGGCGAACGTGGCCGTCAAGTCGACCCAGGACATCATGCACGCAGCACTGATGCCGCCGTAGGCGTACATTGAGACATGGATTGAAGGCCTGGTGCCTGCCTGGGTTATGCCTTGCACCTTGCTGGTCGGCTGCGGTGCGTAAATGAATGGATCTTCCATCTGTGGGGATTCTGCCTTGGTTGCGGTCATGGTTCAATGTCCTTCCGTTGGCTTGCGAGGTAGAGCTCATGGCCCTTGGTGATGAGGTAGACCACACTGCCTCGGGGCACCTGGCAGGCTGCGGCAACGTCGTTCAAACTGAGGCCACGGTCCCGCAGGTCGTAGGCCTTGCGAGCTAGGTCGGGTGTGTGCCTCTGCTCGGTGACTTCGGGCTCATCCTGCATCACCGGGGCTGGCGTGCCGTCTTCCTTGAACGCCATGTTTTTGGGATACGATAGCCAGCCACGCTGCACGCCTATTTTTATGAGTCTCGGTGCTTCCATCAATAGTTTTGTTGTGTTTGTTGTTATCATAACAGTGAGATGTCTAATGGTGTTGCGGGCAAGTGCTGCCTACCCTGACCGCTTTTGTCTCCTATAAGCTGAAAGATGCGTTGTCTATGTGCCTTGCCACTTGCGCCGGGGTGGATAACGCAACCAAACCTCCCGTCTGCCTGGACAACGAGGTGGTTGCGCTGCTTGTCCCCACCTACCTCGGCACAGGCTGGGCACTGCCCGACCATTTTCGAGCCAATTTTGCGTAGGCCTGCCACTGTCAAGCGGTGTCTAGTGTTTGGGACGGGAGGGACGGCATTTCCGAACTCCATCCCTACCCTGGAGCAGCCTATACCCCCTTTTACACTTCTAGCACCGAGTTGAGAAGTGCCGTCCCCCGTCCCAAACGCTTGACAACGCTTGACAGATCCAGTGCTTTTCATGCGGTCAAGGTCACTTTCATGTAGCCTCTGGACTGTTGTTGTTGACCGTCGTTACGTTGAATGTGGTTCGACGGGATGGCCTGGTGTATCTCCAGCATGAGTTCAGCGGCACGTTTCTGGAAACGCTTCTCCGGTTCAGGCCCCCATTCCTTGTTGTTACACATCGTCATGTAGGCGCTATACAGTTCTTCGGTTGTGATACAATCCGACGACATACTGCTACCCCTGACATGATTAACGGCAAAGTATCTAACACTGTCGCTCTCGCTCAACAGATTATCAATCATCCAGCGCTGCCTCTCGGTCACCGGGAACGGCCTGCCGGCCTGCATGACCCGGCATAGATCCTCCGCGCCCTCCAGGAACCAGTTCAATATACCGCTGCCCTCGCGCTCAATCATCACATCGTGGTAATTGGGGATCACCTTCTCGGGCTTGGGCTGGCTGAAGTCGAGCAGCAGCAACCTTCTTGACCACGCGCCCAGGTCTCCCTGCACGTTCACCTTCAGCCTGCTGTTAGCCGTCACAATGACGTTCCAGTCGCCCACCACGGCTTTCGCCCCGCTCTTCCCCTTAAACTCTACGCTCAGTCTATCGCCGCCCGTCAGCGCCTTGAGCTGCTGGCTCTCCTCGCAGCTTAGAAAGTCCGGCGGCACGTCGCTGCCGATCAGCAGTGTCCTATCGTGGAAGTTGGCCAGCTCGAACCGGCTGCCCAGGTGCGCAGTCCGCAGCTCGCTGCAGTTCTCATCACCCACCAACCGCCGCACCAGCCCGGTCACCGTGCTTTTCCCGCCGCCACCAGTTCCCGTCAGCAGCAGTATGACCTGCGGCCTGTTCCTCTGCAGCAGCGCCAGGCCGCCCCATCTCTGCAGCAGCATTTGGTCATCCTTCTCGGGCAGCGCATGGTCCATGAAGGCCTGCCACATCGGGCTTTGCGCATCCTGGACATACCGCACCGGCGTCTGGTTCCTGCTCATCCACTCCGGGCCGAACCCGTGCATCTCATACGGCGCAGCCCTTAAATCCACCATGACATTGGAGCAGTGGACCACGCTGTCGGGCCTGGAGAACGGATTGCGCTCCACCTGCAGCCGCCCGATCAGATCCACCACCTGATCCGCAAAGCTCGCTGTAAGCCGCGTCAGCAGGGCCGGCAGCCGCGGGTCCTCCGTAGACGCCACTTGATCCAACAGAACGCGCCTGGCGGTCTCCAGAGCCTTTTGCGCCATCTCCTCGCGGCTCATGCTCATCCAGATCCCGCGGTCCCCATGATACCAGTAGTGCATCCCGGTGACCGCATCGAACAAGAACCGCTCCTTGTGCGCCATGTAGGCCGCGAAGAACGGTGCCTGCAGATTGCCGGTGCCGCTCCGGCCGAACGTCCAGGGCACGCCATGCTGCCGGATCAACTGCGCGATCTCATCCCTGCTTCCCGGCGCCGGCCATCCCTCGGGCCAGCGTATCTGTGAGAACTCCAGCGCCACCGGCGGCCTGTCCACCAGCACGCTATACTCGCACCCGCTCGGGTGCAGGCCCTTGACAGTGCTCAAATTACCCGTGCTTCGCCACTCGTACAGCGGCTTGCCGAGCAACCGATCACCCACCTGTATCATCTCGGTCGTGCTCCGCTCCGCGCAGGGCCCCGGGTACTTGCCCGTCACCCGCACCCCAATCTGCGCCCCGCGTTTGCCCTTCCACCTCGCACTGCCCTGCAGCACCGGATTCACCTTCAGGAACGACTCCAGACTCCCCTCATCATCAAAGTCAATGGCGCACAGCCCCCCAGAAAACTCCCCGAGCCTCACCGCCACGTTCCCGTGCTCGAGCATGACCCGGTACACTTCCCGCTTAGTGCTCTCCATGGTCTCCTGGGTGTACTTCACCATCGGAATCTTGGTCCCCGGGCCCTGCGGCACCAGGAACAGCGGCGTGCCCAGCCAGCCCTCGATCTCTTGCGTCGTCATCATACCTCTTCGCGTTTTTCAAACCGCAACGCCTCCTCTGATATAAACCAGCCCTTCGGCCACTCGGTCAGGTAGATCCCGCCCAGCGTCCGCACCCGGCTCAGGGCCACGTAGGCCTGTCCGGGCTCCCGGGCCGCCCTGATGTCAATCCTCGCGGCATCCAGGGTCAGTCCCTGCGCCCGGTGTATGGTCATAGCGTAGGCCAATCGAAGCGGGTATTGTTGGACGGTCACCCCCAGCGACTCAAAGAACCATTTGCGCCGGCCCAGTGAAATCTTCTCACCGCGGCTCTCGACCAGGATATCCCCACCCCTGAACTCCACCACCCGGCCCACCTGCCCATTATAGAATCCCTGATCCGCATCATTAGCGGTGAACATGACCGCAGCACCGGGCTTCAACTGCAGCACCCGCGGCGTGCTCATGTTCTTGGTGGCGAACTCCACGGCCTGGTCAACGCCCCGCACCTCCGAATCAAACACGGCAATCGGGCCATCAATACTGCTCAAGCGGTAGTTGTTCCACTTATCCACCTGCACGTTGTGCGTCATCAGCCGGGTGATGTGCTCCGGCGGGTTCATCCTCAGCGCACTACGCAGCAACTGGTTGTCCCGCGGCTTCATCCTGCCAACGCGAAACCCGCTCAACATCTCAATGAAAGGCAGG
>Ga0209190_1000483_pt1 | contig 29047 bp, 46 predicted proteins | sample M_140205_XF_Meta_FD_187315 | JGI IMG/M metagenome (GOLD analysis project Ga0209190, IMG submission 187315) | Freshwater microbial communities from Lake Montjoie, Canada to study carbon cycling - M_140205_XF_MetaG (SPAdes) (version 2) | ecosystem: Environmental > Aquatic > Freshwater > Lake...
AAATGACAATTACGCAAATGCTGATTTAACATTTGACGACAATCGTAACCATTCGACAAATGGATTTGATTTGATTGAATCTACTGACGGTGGTAATCTTCTACAATCATATAGAAAAATGACATCTACTAATTCTGAATATGGATTTGAAGGATACAAAACTAAATATAGTAGCACAAAAGTTCAAGTGTATGCAGATAACAATCTAAACACAGAACAAGTAAAAAACAACTTCATACATAAATGTTCAATTACGTTTCCTTATGTAAGCAAAACGGCAAACTATACATTTACAGATTTTGATTATTTAGTTGATTGTACTGCAAATTCATTTAACGTAGTTCTACCTACTGCAGTTGGAAAAGAAGGAAGGGTTTATGTGATTAAAAATAGTGGTATAGGAGTAATCACATTAGATGCCAGTGGAACAGAAACAATAGACGGTGCGTTGACTTTGACTTTAGCCACAAAAGTTTGTTATACAGTTGCAAGTGATGGTACTAATTGGATAATCTTAAACTCATTCTAAATCATTTAAAACACAACTTCAATAATCACCATTATATAATATGGCAGCATCACCGATTGAGATTCCTATTAAATTAAATGGCTTAGCAGCTATTAAATCAGAACTTCGTGAGTTGAAAGGGGAACTTGCTAATGCAACAGACCCTAAGCAGATGCAGGAACTTGCTATGAGAGCAGGTGAATTGAAAGACCAACTTGCAGATGCTAATGAACAAGTAGCAGTATTCGCATCAGGCAGTAAATTTGAGCAGGTCTCCAATTCATTCGGTAGTATGAAAGATTCTTTGATGTCATTGGACTTTGAAGAAGCTGCAGGAAAAGCGAAGATGTTCCAACAAACATTAGGAAGTATATCACCTGCAACGATTGGTAATGGCATTAAAGGTTTAGTTTCAGTTGTCGGTAGTTTATCTAAAGCATTCATTCAGTTTGGTATTTCATTATTAGCAAATCCTATCTTTTTATTGGTTGCTGCGATTGTAGCCATTGTCGCAGTCATTGCTTTAGTAATGAATAAACTTGGAATCTTAAAGCCAATTCTTAATGCAGTAGGTAAAGTATTCGGTTGGATTGGTGATGCGATTGATATGGTTGTTCAAGCATTTAAAGATTTATGCGATTGGTTAGGCTTATCTAATAACGCTGCAGAAGATGCAGCAGATGCACAAGCAGCAGCAGCTGAGAAAACTGCAGCAGCATACGAAGAAAAGAGTGCAGCAGTAGTAGCAGGTTTCGATAGAGAGATTGAAATGGCTAAACTTGATGGTCAGAATACTGTTTACATGGAAAAGCAAAAACAGTACTGGCTTTTAAAAACTGCAGCTGCAAGACTAGAAGCAATTAAACAGAAAATGATTGCTGCAAGATTGAGTGGTGATTTAGATGAAGAAGAGATTTTAGCTTTAAGAAAATCATATAACGAGCAAAGAGAAGTAGTCAAAGATTCTATGCATCAGATTGAGGTGATTGATAAGACTGAAGCTAATCGTAAAAAGGAAGATGCTAAAAAACAATCAGATGAGCATTCTAAAAATGCTAAATCTAATGCAGATAAACAACGAGAAATTAATGCTAAAAAAATTGAAGCAGAAAAGAAATACCAAGCAGATAGATTAGCAGCAGCGAGAATGTATCAAGACTTGGACATTCAGTTAATGGATGAAGGAGTTAAAAAAGAATTGAAAGTATCTCAGATTGCTTACAATAGATTAATTGAAGATACACAAGCTAAGGTTGCTACAACGAAACAAGAACAAGAAGAAAAGTTAAAGCTAATTGAAATGTATGGTCTGTTAGCAGGTGATGCAAGAGATAAGATAAATCAAAAGGAAGCTGAAAAAGAAAAAGAAAAGAATGCAGCAATAGCAGCTAAACAATTAGAGCAGCAGGATTTACTTTGGGCAATGAAAGAAGCAGCGAATCAAACTGCTAAAGAAAAAGAAGTAGCTGATTTAGTTTCTGCAGGTGAATCACAACTAGAAGCATTAGGAATGACTGCAGATGCAGAGATATTTATAAAAGAACAAACGGAAAAGAAACTCGCTGAGATTGATGCTAAATATGCTGAGATTAAAAGAGCAAATCATTATAAAGAATTAACTGAAAAAGCAGATATTGCCTCTAAGTATGCTGCGAGTGTAAACTCTTTAGCTGAAGGAATGTTTGCAGTATCTAATAGCTACGGTAAACAAGATGAGAAGTCAAAAGAGGCAAGAGCAAAAAGACAGTTCTATATTCAAAAAGCTATGAATTTAGGAATGGCTACAATAGATGGATTTAAAGCAATCACATCTTCTTTAGCACAGTCACCTATAGCTATTGGTCCAGTACCTAGTCCTGTTGGTATTGCATCTTTAGCTTTTGCAGGTGCTACTTCAGTAGCCAATATTATGAAGATTGCATCTGCTAAATATGGTGGTAAAGGAACACCAACTACAACTGCACCGCCAGCAGTAGGAGGTGGAGGAGGTGATACTTCTACACAAGCAGCTACTCCTTCAGTTAATCTATTCGGTGCTAATAACAACGGTAATACTTTTGGAGCAAATGGTCAACAACAACAAGGTGGTCAAATGGTAGTTAAAGCAGTAGTAGTAGAATCTGATATTACTTCTGTGCAAAACAAGATGAGTAAAATACAACAATCAGCAGTACTATGACAAGCTATAAATCACTATTAAATAAAATAGAAGCATTCTGCAATGCTCATCTACAAATAAAAAAGTACGGAGGAGAATTCAGAGAGCAGATGCCTAACTTCGCTACAATAGATGAAAAGTATCCAGTTGTATTTGTTACACCAACAAGTGATACTGAGAATCTAAACACGAATCAATTCACAGTAGATATATATTGCGTTGATTTAATACAAGCTGATCGTGCAAATCTTAATAATATTATTTCTGATTGTCAGTTGATATTAAAAGATATGTATGTATATTACACAAATGACAACGACATTGAATTAGACGTTGTTGGAAGTGCAAGTATGTCACCATTAAACAATCTTGATTTAGATTATGTTGCAGGTTGGGTAATGAGTATTACATTTGAAGTAGCAAGTTATGGAAGTTGTGCTATTCCAATGAATCCAATTTCTCCTAATCCTCCTATTGTTTGTGAAGATGCAACTGTAACAAATAGTGATGGTACATATTTAACAACAGTTGCAAGTGGTGGTTTATTGATTTTACCTGATACTACTTATAACTTTATAGTAAACGGAGTAACAACAAGTGTAACAATACCAAGTATAAAAGACGAAACATTTAATGTAGTATGGCAATAAATATAAATATACCAATAGAAGATGCCGTTACAGATGGCAGTTTAAATCCTATCACAAGCAACGCAGTATTTGATGCTTTAGCATTTAAAGCAAATAGTGCTGATTTAGCAACTGTTGCAACTACTGGAGACTATAATGATTTAAGTAATCTTCCTAGTATTCCTTCGGCTCAAGTTAACTCAGATTGGAATGCAGTAAGTGGAGTCGCTGAAATACTCAATAAGCCATCTATTCCTTCAATAGCAGGTTTAGTTCCTAATACTAGAAATCTAACTATCAACGGAGTTACTTATGATTTAAGTGCAGATAGGTCTTGGGTAATTGCAGCAACTGCATCAACACTTCAACACGAAGTAAAAGCAGGAGAGGTAATGACAAAAGGACAAGCGGTATATGTTAGTAGTGCAGACGGAACTAATATGGTTGTGACCAAGGCATCTAATGCTACAGAAGCAACATCGTCTAAAACAATGGGTTTAATTATTCAAAACTTAGCTTTAAATGGCAAAGGTTATGTAATTACTGAAGGACTTTTAGCAGGTTTAAATACTGCTTCAGCAACTGCAGGAGACCCAGTTTGGTTAGGTACAAATGGAAACTTAATTTACGGATTAATTAACAAACCTGCTGCTCCTGCACACTTAGTATTTATTGGAATTGTAACGAGGGCAAATGTAAGCAACGGTGAAATATTTGTTCGTGTACAAAATGGCTTTGAACTTCAAGAACTTCATAACGTTTCTATTACATCGGTAACTGGTGGCAATCAATTAGAATACGATTCATCAACTTCGCTTTGGAAAAATGTAAAAATACAATATACGATAGAACTTGTCGCTGCACTTACAGTTGATTTCTATGCACCTTATAGTATGGTTATAACATCTGTTAGCAACGTGTTGAATGCTCCAACTATTACTATTCAAGATGATGGAGTAGCTTATACGTTAGGAAACACAATAGCAATAGGAAGTAAGATAACAGTAACTGCATCAACTCTTTCGGTTGTTAATCTAAATATAACTAAATAATGAGTGATAACAGATATATAAAAGCAGTAGTAACTGCAGCAGCAGCATCTGTTGGTTTAAAGTTAATGAAAACGGGTCAAACAACGTCTTATAGAACTGGAGACGATGGCGACTTGGAGGCTGGTCGTGCGACTTCATTTACTGTTTTGGCGAGTAATAATCCATTCGGAAATACAAACAGATTTACTGATGAATTAGGCGGTACAACTTATACTAATAACATTGCAATTGATTGGTCTACTTATGACGGGTCAACGGTTTTAGGCTACAAAAGAACAGCTACTAACACAACTTCTGGAGGGTGGAATAATGCAATTGATACTTGCTTAGCTATTTCTATTGGAACTTTCACTACGGGTTGGAGGTTGGCAAATACTACTGAGTGGAATAATATTTTAAATAGAGAACTTGCAAATCCAATTGGTTATTCTCCTTTCACAGCATTTACACAAACATTCTCATCTCATACATCAAATTCTTGGAAAAGTGCTCCGTCTGTTTACTCATGGGGAGTTAGTACGGCTGGAGCAATAAATCCTAAAGACAAAGCGGAAACATCTTCTAATTTAGCGGTACGAAATTTTACAGTAACAGGAACAATTTTAACTTAAAATATTATGACAATTAAACTAGAAAATTTCACATCTACAATAGACGTAACAAACGTTATTGTAACTTCGGTAAATGACAACGTACAAGATAAAATCGCAAGTGTTGACGTATTAATAAACGCAAAATACGGAACTAATTTGAACGGATTTACCTATACAAAAAGCTGGGAGGATTCAGACGTTTTGGCTTGGGTTAATGTTGAACTAGAAAAATACAAACAAATTGCGTAATTTAGCAGAATGCCGACATACAAAGTAAAATACGCAACAAGAAATAAACTAGCAAGAGCTTTGCAACAAGAGATTAAAAAGCTAGGTTTAATTGACTACGGTACAATGTACGATAGTGTGCGTATTTCTGCTATGCAATCAGATAACTTTAATAACATCACAATCACAGTAAACGTTATGTACTATTATTTCTTTCAAGATGAAGGAACGATTTACATAACTCCACAAAATATTACTGAGAAGTGGTTAGCAAGTTCAGAAGTTCAAGCAATTACTGCTGAGATTATGCAAGACTTTATAAGATGGCAATTTGAAGTATATCCATTGTTAGAAATGGCTAGGATTCTAAACAATCCTAAGATGTTTGTTGAGTTTAATTGGATAGATGACCCTTTAGGTTTACCTAATCCAAGTGTGAGAGCTTAAATCTCTAATTCTTTTTTCATTCCTAACATATTAAAAGCGAATACTAGATTCAGTTCTAGTACGTCTTTTATTTTAGTCACATCTTCGTTTGCTAAATTATACAACGTATGCTCCCAACTCCATCTATTAATCTTATCTTCTTGTTCCTGTTCTTTAATATCTTCTTCGTCTAGTTCTTCTGCTAGTTCATCTTCGTCAAAGATTGGGTTAAATAGATTTTCATATACTTTTAAGAAGTTATCACGATACTTCATATACTCGGAGCAGATTCCGTAGACTGATGTAATAGGTAACTCGTTAAACTGTTCTTTGCGTTTTTCAATATCAAACGAATAATCTTCATAAATCAATTCTTGCCATTCGCTTATTTTAGTTTTACGATACAAAACTGAACTAATATAAGTCAGATGCTTAACATAGTCATTAGCGAAGTAGTATTCCAAATCTATGAACTCGCCTAACTTTAAATTATCTAATCCAATATAAACAAAATTGTTTACTTTATTCTTAAAGATGTTAGTTGGTTGCTTTTTTATAAATGTAATCTGCTTAACTATCTTTGCCAGTTCGTCAATATCTAAATCATCAAATTCATCTACATCAATGTCAGTTAAAATAGATAGACATTCTATCTCATAACTAAACAAAGAATCAAAGTCACTAGTATTTAATGACCTTAATTCAATGAATTGTTCAACAGTTATATCATTCCACGATTTCGGCAGCTTCAACTTGCATATTTTTAGCAGTAGTACCTAACTTTTGACCAATATACACCATAAAAGGTATAGCAATATTTGCTTTTTGTTCTTTAAACATTTTTGATTTCAATGCAAGATGTGAATCTCCATAGTGTTCTGCTTTAGTTAAGTCAGTTCTCTTAAATATTATAGCCAAAACTTTAGAAACATAATTCTCAGGACTTGTAGATACTGCCTTTTCAATCATTTTTAAATCACGCACATTCAATTTAAACTCATCTTCATAAGATTGGTAAGTATATCCATCTACTTCGATTGATTTTAAAAACTTTGTGTCAGGCTTTTTCTTAGTGTCAGAGAATTTCTTTACAATTTCTGTAAACTTATCAAAGTCTAAATCATACACTTCATCTTCATCTGCTCCTAAGTCAATGAATATCTTTGCCCACTTTTCAAACTGGTCAAGTTCTTTATTGTTAATAGTTGTACTAAGTTTCTCAAACTGTTCAATAGTCAACTCAGTAACTTCATTGTTAATCTTTTTAGTTCCGATTTTTATCATAACGTTTTTTTGACAAATATACAAAAATATAACAAAAAAAAGTATATGCCATTATAATGTATGGCGAATGACATTCCTATTTTTAAAGTTACGATTGACGAAGAATATTCTGATGGTGAAGTACTAGGAATTGAACAGGTTGCCTTCACTTCTAAACCTGCTATCTTAGTCAAAGGTATGGCTTTTAATAGTCATACTAAAGTAATGCAGTTTGCTGATGAGCCAAAGATGAGAATTGTAGCACCTGCTATGATTCCAATGGATATTTATAGAAACGATGAAGAAGGAGAATATTACGTTCAATTTTCTGAGCAAGAGATTGAAACGATATACTCTGATTTTATGCAGAATCTAAACAATAAAAATCTTTTCAACTTAGAACATGACGCAGGGCAAACAGTACCAGCATACATTCTAGAAAGTTGGATAGTTGAGAATCCTAAATCTGATAAAGCATATAGTTCTTACGGTATTGAAGTGCCTAAAGGAACTTTGATGTTGACTGCTCAAATTACTGACAAAGAGTATTACAATAAACTTGTTGAAAGTGAGCAGTTAGGATTCTCTATTGAAGGATTCTTAGGATTGAAATTAAATAGTAATCAAATAATAAATAATAGTATGAATTTACCTGACGGAGAACATCTGATTGAAGGCAAAATCTACGTTGTCAAAGACGGTGAAATTGTTGAAGTGAAAGATGCACCTGCAACTGAAGTAGTAGCTGAAGAAGTAGTTGAAGAAGAGGTAGTAATGGCTGAAGAAGTAGTAGAAGAAGAAGTAGTTGTCGAAGAAGAAGAAATGTCTGTCGACCCAACTGCTGATGCTGAAGCTATCCTAGCAATCGTTATGCCTGCAATCGATGAAAAATACAACGAACTAATTCAACTTATTGCAGAAGTAAAAGCAATGATTCCAACGCTTGAAGAAGAAGCGATTACGGATGTTACCGAGCAAAAATTAACTGCTCACGAAAAATTAATGAAGTTTAATCAATTTAATAAAGACTAAAAAAATGTCAAGAAACTTAAAATTCAATTTAGATATTGAAACAAACGCACTTTTATGTGCTAATCCTAACGAGTTTTATTCTCGTGCTTATATTACTGAAGATATTGTAGACAACTACCGTACTTTGCCTGGTATCAAGTCAGCTACTAAATTAGCTAATGTTGCTTTTGGCTCTATCCTACAATCAAGTACTTGTGCATTCTCTGCACCTACCGATTCATTAGATGCAATCGATATTGACGTATGTGCATTATCTGCTATGGCTCAAATCTGTCAATTCGACTTAGAGCAATCATTCCTTTCTTTGCAAATGGCTGCAGGTTCTAACGGAAGTTTTGAAGTTGCTAGTTTTATGTCTTACTACTGGGAAACTATGTCGATGCAAATTGGTGAAGATGTTGAGTTGTTAAGATGGCAAGGTGACACAGATTCTGTAGATGCATTACTTTCTTTATGCGATGGATATCTTAAGAGATTATTAGCTGATGCTGCAGTAGTTGATGTTGCTAATGTATCTATTGATGCAACAAACGTTATTGCACAATTAACTTTGATTTTGAATGCTGCTCCTGCTACTATTAAACGTAAGAAAGCTGACTTAAGATTTTATGTTTCTTCTAACATTGCTACTGCTTATGAATTAGCTGCTGCACAAGGTAACACTCAAACTTATGTTACTACTCCTCTTGCTTTGACTTTCTTAGGTATTAAGATGGTAGTTGCTGAAGGTCTTCCTAACGATACTGCAGTTCTTACTTTGAAGAACAACTTGATTTATGCATTTGATTCTGAAGCTGATGCTAAAGCATTAAGAGCAGTTAACTTGAATGATACAGTTGCTGAGCCATATTTGAGAACTCGTGCTAACTTGAAGGTAGGATTCTGGTATACTAATCCAACAGAAATCGTTCTTTATTCTTAAGAACTAATTACTAACTAGAGAGGGGTGGGGTAGTTAAATAAAAAAGCTACCCCTTTTTTAAAAATATCAATTATTATTTGTATATTTACTTATTAAAAGTTGATGTCTAATGCAAGTTTGTGAGTATAAAAATTGTGACAATACATTTATATTAAAATCAAATAAAAGATTTTGTAGTAGAAAATGTAAGTGGAGCAGTATGGAGAGAAGAACATTTAAAAAAAGAAGATATAGATTATCTTTAGAAAGTAAATGTTCAAGTTGTGGGTTTATTCCATTACATATATGTCAATTAGATGTTGACCATATAGATGGTAATAACAAAAATAACGAAACATCAAATCTTCAAACTTTATGTGCCAATTGTCATAGATTAAAAACTTATATAAACAAAGATTGGAAAAAATAAACCCCTTTTTTAATACATAAAAAATTATGCCAATTTGTAACACAATAACGACAATAACTAAAGGATGCGACAATAATATCGGTGGTATCCAAACAGTATTCATAAACGACCAAGGCGAAGTAACTTCAGTAACTGTAGACGATGCTAACTGGGAAGTAACTGCGATGACTACATCTGCACCATTCATTCCTTTTGAGTTCAAACGTAACACAGGAATGTACACAGAAGACCAAGCTAATGATTTAATCAATGGCTCATCTTTTGTAACTGCAACTATTACACTAATGTTTCACAGACGTGAAGCAGCGAAATCTCGTTCAATCAAAATCTTAGGAGAAGGACAAAGAGATCTTGCAGTAATCGTTTTAGATGCTAACGGTAAGTATTGGTATTTTCCAACTGCACAAGTAACGGCTGTTGCTGAAGGAAGTGGAACTGCGAAGGCTGACGGTAGTAAATATTCCATTACGATGGTCGCTGAAAATGAAACTTTAGCATACGAAATTGACCCTACTATCATTGCAGGTTTACTAGTTTAAGTAAACTTTGCTATCCCTACCCTCACTTTATTAGTGGGGGTTTTTTGTTTTATAACAAATCGTAATTAATAACCATTATAATATATGATATACTTTGAAAAAGATTCTGTAAATACTTTTGTACTCACTTTAACTGAGACTTCGACTATTACGAATCCATACTATCTATTTGTTTTCCAAAATGAATTTAACAAAGATTCACAAGGCTTTCAATGGATGGGTACAGATACTTCAGCTTACATAGAAAGGTACAATTTATTCCAATTAGAAGAAGGTGTAGATGCCACCTTTGTAATTGGGCAATATACATATACTGTTTACGAATCTGCAAATCCTATTGTCATTGTAGACCAAGCTATAAATTATTATAGCCATCTAAATGTAGTAGAAGAAGGCAGAATGGTAGTAGCAGGAGTAGTAACAAACACAATATACGATTAATGAAGATTTTAGGTTTTGAATTCGGAGCAAACAAATCCGTAGAAGTAGAAGAAGTAGGAGGATATCAAGCATTTTCTACACCATTCTTGAAAGTAGGAAGAGGAGACTTGTCTCTACCTTATGTTAATGCTAGGCTAAACGTAGGTAATTTCGTTAGATTTGGAAACGACAATCTTTATCCTCAGCTATTAAATCAAATGTACTATACTTCGCCACTTCACGGTGCAGTAGTCGACTTTAAAACAAATGCTACAGTAGGTGGTGGTTATGAATTGCAATATCCTCAAACTACTTCACCAATGGAGAAAGTAGACATCTATGCTTTTGAAAAGCGAATGAATCTAAGAAAGATACTTCCTGCAGTTACTAAAGAAAAAATCATACACGGTAGAGTTTACTTTCATTTGCGATTTAATCAAACTGGCACACTTATTTTCTGTAAGCATATAGCGGCAGACAAAGTAAGAAAGAATGCAATAGGTGATTTGTACTACATTTGTGATGATTGGATTACACAGATAAATATTCAGACCATTTGTCCTTATAAATTCAACACCAAAGAACGTGAATTCCTATACTGTTATGAAGATTATTCAGTAGGGCAAGACGTTTACACATTACCACAGTATTCTTCTTGTATGAATTGGGCGTTTTTAGATGGCGAAATGTCATATCTTCAGAAATCTAACATACAAAATTCTATTTTTCCATCGTTTGCTATGATGTTTCCAAAGAAACCACAGAACGAAGAAGAAAAGCAGAACATAAAAACTACAATAGACAGGGCCAAAGGGGCTACAAATGCAGGAAAAGCTATCGCATTCTTCGCTAATAATAAGGAATCACTTCCAACGATTGAAGCAATACCTACAAATTCAAATGACAATCTGTTCCAGGTTACAACTGAAAGCATAGATTCAAAGATTTGTCAGGCACATATAATAGACCCTATACTAATGGGTATTCGTGTAAGTGGTAAACTAGGAAGTGGCAGCGACATCAAACAGTCTTATGTAATATTTGAAAAGAACAGTATTATTCCATTGCGTAATTCAGTAGAAGAAATATTTAACGAGATTTTAGCTATCTGCAACATCAATGCGAAGTTAGTAATCAATAACTTTCAGATTGTTAATGAAACGATTGTTGAACTAGACGTTTCTTCTTCTGCTACTTCAGATGCATTGAATGCTATGTCTCCTTTAGTAGCTAACAAAGTCCTTGATTCAATGACACAAAATGAAATTCGTAAACTTGCTAGTTTGCCTCCAGTAGATGGTGGTGATGTAGCTAAAGATTCAACTTCTTCAACTCCTGCACTATGATTTACTTTGTTACAGAAAATTATTTAAAAACGCAAACACCAATAACTGCGAATATTGACGTTAACAATATTGTGCCTTTTATTAAGACTCAGTCTGATATGAGAATAATGCCTATTCTTGGTACTTATTTCTATACTTATATCTTGACTGCATATAATGCACAAACGTTAACAGTTGACGAAGAAGAATTAGTTACTTACATTCAACCTGCGATAGCTTGGCGAAGTGCAGAAGATGCAGCTTTCGGTTTATCTTACCAATTAAAGAATAAAGGAATACAAACGCAGAACGGTGACTATTCAAACAACGTAAATCAAAGTGAAGTAAACTTTGTTCAAGACCATTACGCACAAAAAGCTAGTTTCTACGAATCAAGATTATGGAAGTATCTTGACACGAATAGAGACTTGTTTGCTAACTTCATTTCACAGTTAAATAGAGATTCAGACATCAGACCTGCAGTACAACAAACACAAGGATTTAACGATTCAATACTTTTTTTATAATAAACCACAATGCTTGAGATTTTAGAAACCATAAAAAAACACGGAGCTTTAGGAATGACCGTTATTGCTTTAATTTGGATGAACAGTAGATTGTCATCCGTAGAAGAACGACTATTCCAGTGCTTAAACGATAGGCAAGAAATAAAACAAGCATCTACACATCGAAGTGAGATATTAATAAAAGAGAAATTAGTTGCTATACTTCCAAATGAAAGAAAAAATAAAAGAGTTATTTCGTGACACTTTAAAGAAAGACGGTAAATGGTCAAGAACTTCGCTTACAATGTTTACTTCATTTTCTATCTGTGTGCTTGTTGGCTTAATAGATTTCTTTGTGCATGGCTATAATAGTGAAGTATTCTTCGGTTTCTTATCGGTTGCAGTAGGTAGTAAGATATCGGATGCGTTTAGCAAAAAGATATATAGCTAATATATTATACATTTTTCACAAATTATGTACATTTTAGCTAATATATTATACGTTATCAAGTATAAAAAAACGAATTATCTATACATTATATTCTAATACATATAAAAATGAAAATTAACTACACACATTTAGCAACTTTAGTATTTATGTTTTTGCTATCAATCTATTTATTCTTTATGATTTCTTGTTCAGCAAAATTTCATCAAAGAAAATTCATTGAGAAAGGTGGTAAAATAATATGCGACACTACGGTGGTTACTGTAAACACAATTATAAAAGGTAAGGATGGTAAAGATTCAATTATCTATCGTGAAGTTTCGGTTAAATGTCCAGAACTACAAGCACCATTAACACGATATGAAATAAGATACCAATATAAAACGATTAGAGACACTTTAAAGCTAATTAAGTACAATACAAAGTACAAGTATAAAGAAGCCATTAAAACGATTAAAAACGATAAAAGAAAAGGTTTTGCTTTTAACTTTAGATTTCTTGGTGTAATTGCATTTCTTATCTTATTAATTGTACTTTTGTTTAAATTTAAATAGAACAAATATGGATATTGAAAAGTACAAAGGAGTGACCATTAACGGCTCACATTTTCCTGACAAGCCGATTATTAATAATGCAAAGATTTCATTTAACGATGAGATTTTAAAAGAGTACATTCCTGCGATTGAAAAGATGAATCTATCTAAAGGATTGAAGTTGCTTTTAATAGTAATGACTGACCATGAAGGATTCAAAGTAGGAACTAGAAGTTATAGAACAAACAATCCTGGTAATATCGGTAATACTGATTCAGGTGCAAACGTGAGACTTGCTAGTTTAGAGATTGGAATAGGTAGACAAATAGATTACTTTACTAAAATTATTGAAGGTAGGTCGAAAACATATCCAATGAATAAACAAGTGAACATCAAGCCTTATTATTCAAGTGAAATTGCAAAGAATATTAAGACTTATCAGATGTCACCTTATGTACCGGGTTACCGTTTTATCTTTACAGGTCAATTAGACCAATTCATAAAAATCTATTCTACTGGAGCAAGAGCAGGAAACAGTTATTTAAGTGAGATTATTTCATTCTTTAAAAATCACGGTATTGAATTGAATTCAAAAAGCACCTTGCAAGAAATCAATAATATTAAATAATGCTAAAGCCTTCATAACGAAGGTTTTTTTATTACAAAATGTCACGTTAATTTCGTAAAAAACTAGACAAAATATTTACCTAAAACACATAACAATGTCGAATAATAGAATAAGATTGAAGCCAGATGAACTAGAAATAATTAAACAATATAGAGGAATCAAGAATGCTACAGATGAAGCAGATGTAAACGATGAAGATGTAAAACACGGTTGGCTTAAGACTGACAAAGCAAGTTTATTTTTTAAGAATCCGAATTTTAAAACAGAAGTTGAACAAGTAATTGATAAAGTAGATTTTACTAAAATTTTTAGCAAGGTTAAAAAATTAGAATTTACACCTAACTTTATTATTCCATTATGCTTATTTGATAAACTTGTTTTTACAGATACTCACATAGGAATGGATGCAAGTGATAAAGGAAGATCGTTATATGATTTGAAATGGAATAAAGAGATAGTTTTAGAACGTTTAAACACAATGATTCAATTCACTTTAGAAAATCGTAAAAGCGATGTATTAGAGATATTAGATTTAGGTGATTTCTTTGATGGTCAAGATGGTCAAACTACAAGAGGAGGTCACGGATTGCCTCAAAATATGTCAAACCAAGAATGTTTTGATTTAGGATTTGAATTTTATTTAACATTAATACATTCAACTGCTGTAAATTATAAACAAGTTAAAATAAGAATAATAACTAATGATAATCATTCTGGAGATATGTCTTATTTTCTTGCTTCAGCTGTTAAACATTACTGTGCAGCAGCTTATAATAATGTTGAAATAATTATACAAAAGAAATTTATTGATTATGAGTTGATAGGTAAAAGATGTTTTGTAACTACTCACGGAAAAGATACTCATAATATGAAGTTTGGTTTTAAACCGAAATTAGATCCTAACCAAGAAAAAAAGATAATAGGTTATTTAAACGCAAATGATTTATTAAACAAAGGATATGAGATAATATTTGAAAAAGGAGATTCACATCAATATTTATTTGATAATTCAACTTCAGATTTATTTAGCTATTTAAATTATCCTGCATTCAGTATTTCATCTAATTGGGTTGCTACTAATTTTCAAAAAGGTAAAAGCGGATTTATACATTATAATTATTTTGATGATAGAAAATCGTTAAATGAATATTTATTTTAATATATTTGCAGAGTTAAAATTTTTGTTTTGTTTAGGTTTGGATTGATTAAGGAGGTGTAATAGCCTCCTTTTTTTTGTGCCTAAAGTGCAGTATAGTACACTTGTGAAGGAGAAAAACACTTAATGGAAGGGAAAAACACTTAAAAGTGCCGTATAGTATACTTTTAGCAGTATTAAATCCATCTATAGTAGAAAATATTTATCTGAAATAAACGTTATAAATAACATTTTGTAAAGTTATAAGCTGACATTTTGTAAAGTTTTGTCAAGAATTACCTTTACTCTTATTTAGAATGAATATAAATTAGCATTAATTTGTTATTATTTTGTTGAAAAGTATTGTAGTTCTAAACATTGTATGTAAATTTGCATATATCAATTAACTAAAAACAAAACAAAATGAAAAACATTAAACAACTTTCAAAGCTAACTAATCAAGCAATCGACTTATTAGATTTAGCAGAACAATCAAATCAAAAATACGATTCAATGTGCAGGTATAATGTAGAAATTGCTGCACCTAATGGATTCAAGCCAAAATCAGATTTAGTAATCGAGTTTCAAATGGTTGTTACAAAGAGAATTATGGCTAGTTATTTTAGAGTTATTAACGAGATTAAAGCATTTGAGTTATGAATGATACAATCAAAGAACTAGAAGAAATCAAAGCCTATTACATTCAAGAAGGCGATTGGGATTCAGCTAATCAAATTACATTAGCTATAGATGTTGCAGAAAATTATTATTTTACAATTAAACAACAAACAAGATGAACGACAGAATCAAAGAATTAGAACACCAGTTATACTTATCAGATTTCAGAATCAAAAAGTACAATAGAAACAATGAATTTGATGCTGCTGAAAGAGAAGAATACGAAAGAATGTTAATCCAAAATGAACTTAAAAAACTAAAGAAATGAGAGTAGAAAATTTTCAAACGTGGTTGAATAGAAATGTTAAACCAACGAAGGCAGTTAATACCTACGTTCCTTCAACGAAGGCAAAGATTAGAATTCAATCTACAGTTGATGAAGGCAAAGGATTAGATTTTAATCAAAAGGCTCAACATATTTTTAACCAAATAAAGCAATTGAAATGACGGCAAATAAAAAAGCAATGGAGATATACTCTAAATGCAATAAAGTAATACATGATAATGAACTTACTTGTGCATTTATTCAGACATACAAAAACGATAGAAGATGGATAGCAGGAAAACAATGTGCATTGATTGCAGTTGATGAGATAATGCTTAATTTGTCATTGATTTCAACAATTGAAGATTGGGAAATTATAGAATCTATAGCTTATTACCAAGAAGTTAAACAAGAAATAGAAGCATTATGAAACAAAACGATCTAGATATAACATTGAGAATACTTATCTGTCAGCAGCAACAATTAGAGCTGATGGATGAGTTATCAAATTCTATCCATTACAAGCGAGAAATGAAAATGAAAACGGAAAACTATTATAAATATGTTGCGAGATTTGTTGAATTTAGCACCGATGTATTAACACCACAACAAGGTGAGCAATGGGTATTGATTAATAATAAAGTAAGAGAAATATTAAACCAGGTACAAATACAAGAATCATGAACAAAACATACAACGTAAATAGCAGAGAGAATTTAATAGATGAGATTGATTTACAATGTACATTGAATGAATTAGGATTGACAAAAATAGGTAGACATCGTCAGGTAGTTTATGGAAGACAAACAGCATATAAAATGATGTACGATAATGGAATGAGTTTAACTAAAATAGGCACATTTTTTAAAGGTATAAGTGGTCATTTAGATCATGCTACTGTTTTGCATGGCAAAAAGGAATACGAAAAGAATAAAAACTATGAGGATTTTCAAGTTATTTCAAATGAGATAATGAAAAGATTAACACCAATATTTTTTCCGTTAAACAAAGCAGATGTATGGCAAGATTACGCAATAAGTTTAGCACAAATGGATGCTTTAATAGGGGAGATGTTATGAATAAATCACAACTTAGACGAATAAGTGCTATTGTAAAAGTATTGAATACTGGTATTACAATTAAGCAAGAAGAATTAAGATTGCAAGTTATTGAAATGATTGATAGAGAGTTTTGCAAATCAACACTTGAAAAAGATATTTCGTATTTAAAGATGGAATTTGATTTGGAATTTTTAAGTTATGGTATTTATGGCATTAAATTAAAAGAGCCAGTTGATTTTTTAGAAAGACTAAAAATGCATTTAAATCTGTTTTGATGAAAAAAAAGCAAACTTTTTCCTACTTTTTACAATGTTTTTCCTAACTTATTCTGAGTGTTTACTTGATGCTAAACCGATTTAGTAAAAAGTTTTAGCAAAAAATTGATTTTTTTTTAATAAGTACTTTTATTTTTTTTTCAAAAAAAAGCCAAAAGTTCTTCCTAAACGTCTGAAACGTATAGCCCACCTCAGAAAAAGTTAGGAAAAAGTTAGGAAAAACAAGGATAAAGTTTTAGTTATTTAGAATCATTATAAATAAAGAATGAGCAGTAATAAATCAGAATATTATAATTAGTTTTGACAAACGTAGTTCTTAAGGCATTAAGATTAAATGAGGTTATGGTTCCTGCTACGTTCTTTTTTAATAACCATAATTAAAACCAATAGCAAATGAACAATAACAATTCAAGACCCTTCTGGGCAACAACACAAAACGGTACTGTTTACTTAGATAACTTTGAGTTTAAACAATTTCTACAATCTGAAAACTTCTTTAAGCATAAGCCAAACAAGAATAGTTCTTTTAATATCATTCGTAAAACGGATATATTCTTAAAGATTTATGATGAGTTTGATGTGAAAGATTTTGTTTTAGATTACATAATATCTAACGAATTAGGCAAAACTCCTTACAATCTTATGACAGGTAAAGCTGCAATATTCACAAGGCAGTATTTGTCAATGATAGATTCTTTAGAGATACAAACATTAAAAGATTCCAAAGATATAGCATACATTCTTTACCTTAATGGGGTGTTAGAAGTAACAAAAGACAAATCTATTCTAAAGAAATACTCAGATTATGGTTTAAACATATGGGAAGACCAGGTGATTAAACGTAATTACATTGCATCAGACCATCACCAATCAGAATTTAGAACATTTATTTGGAAAATAGCAGGTGAATCAGTTGAACGTTACAATACTTTTCAATCAATTATAGGATACTTACTGCATTCATATCGAATGAGAGAGAATAAAGCCATTATATTAAATGATGAAGCAATAAGCGAAGATCCAAATGGAAGAAGTGGTAAAGGTTTATTTTGGAATGCGTTATCTAATATGAAGAAGGTAGGTAGTTTAAACGGTAAATTCTTTGATTTTAAAAGTCAGTTTCCATATCAATCTATTTCTACCGATTGTCAAATATTAGTATTTGATGATGTTAAAAAGAATTTTGACTTTGAGAATCTATTTAGTGTTATCACAGAAGGAATAGAGATAACCTACAAAGGTAAAGATACTATTAAGTTACCGTTGAATGAAAGTCCAAAAGTAGTAATTACAACTAATTACACATTGAAAGGTAAAGGTGGCTCACACGATGCTAGAAGATTTGAAGTTGAATTATCTCCATTCTTTAGTTCCAGTTACACTCCTGAAGATTTATTTAAACATCGTTTGTTTGACGATTGGGATTTAAAAGAATGGGCAAGATTTGACTGTTACATGACTGAATGTTTAAAGAAGTATCTTACACATGGTTTAGTGTCATACAATGCAATTAATTTACCATTTAAACGAATGGAAGCAGAAGTAGGTAAGGAACTGTTAGAATGCATTACATCACTTAATAAAGATGCATGGGTTGATTTCACATCTTTCTATGAATTGTATCAATCTTCAATACCTAAAAAGTGGAATGCTAAGACAAAGAACGCAGTTACAATAGATTTGAAGAAGTATTGCAAATTTTATAGCTATGAGTTTGATAGTGCCATTTCAAATGGTGTAAAACGATTTAAAATATCAGAAATAAATATTAATCCTCAAACATTAGAAAAATGGAATCAGTAAAAGCATTAAAAGAAAAGTTACTTCCTGAGATTAAAGAAGAATTACTAACGTATTGCGAGAGTAAAGGAATGGATTTTAAGAACGCATTAGAGATTGAATTTAGAAAAGCTACACATTATATTAATGAGATAGTTTTTAAGTCTGAGAGAGCCTTAATTAATGAACAAGCAAACGATTTGCCAAACGAGTTACGAATAGTAATGTTAGAAAAGACTTTTTTTCAGCTTAGAATCATTCAAGAACAAATGATAAAGCAAAATGAAACGATTAAAAGTCAAGAATTAGAGATAAAAACAATGAAAGATAAGTTTGATTTCTTTAAAAAAGACTATAGAAGATGAATAAATTGAACAAAGCACGACTAGTTGAATTAGAGAAAACACAAATACGATTAAAATTTCCAACACTTCCAGAACATTGCTATCCAAAATCTAACTATTCAGATAAAGATGCAAACTCACTTACTAAATGTATTGTTGATTTTATTAACTTGTCAGGTTATCAAGCCGAAAGAATCAATACAATGGGAGTGTATAGAGAGCCAAAAAAACATGAGCAATTTAATGGAACGTTTAAGACATTGGTTAAAGGAACTTACACACCATCAACATCAACTAAAGGGAGTGCCGATATTAGTTCAACCATTCACGGTAGATCAGTTAAGATTGAAGTGAAATATGGTAAAGATAGAATGTCTGAATCACAACAACGATACAAAGAAGATATTGAGAAAGCAGGAGGTGTTTATTTTATTGCTAGAACGTTTGATGAGTTCCTGGAGTTTTACGATTCATTCATTGAAAAGGTTACAAGTCTATAGAAATTAAAAAGAATATTATGAAAGACATAAAAGATAAAGCTAGGGAATTATATGAAAAATATAACATAGAGGGTTTGCAAGTGTATATAGATAGAAAAGAAAAACATCACTTTAGTTTATCACCTAAAGAATTTGCATTAAAAGAAATTAATGAGGTAATAATATTAGACAGAAAACACTCTAAATTTTGGAACCAAGTTAAAGCTGAACTAATTGAAATGTATTAGTTTATTTAGAATCAATATAAATAACACATTATAGTTTTATCAATGAATAAATTAATTATCTTTGCTTAAACAAAACATAAATAACATGAAAGAAACACAAATTGATTCGATGAAATATCGAAAATCAACACATCTAGCAGGTATAGATGTAGAAACAATTGTAAATGAGAAAGGCAATTGTGTATTAACAATCAAAGAGGCATACTACGACAAAGGAGTAGATGTATCAGGTAACAAGTCAGATGGTTACTTTATTGAATTTGTAGAAGATATTAAGCCAATGATGGTGAATTCTATCAATCGAAAGACAATCAATGCAGTAGTTAAGGAATCAAAAAAATGCACATCAGCAGAAAGTAGATTTCTTCCTAACTGGATTGGAATGAAGATTGAATTGTCGTTTGATGAAACTGTCAAAATGATGGGTAAGGTTACAGGTGGAATTAGAGTTAAGCCAACGCAGTTTAAAATTGAAAAGAAACAGCTTAACGATGCACAATTCACAAGAGCATTAGAAAATATTGCAAACGGTACATTTACAATTGATAAATTAAAAGAAGATTTTTTATTAACAACAGAACAAATAGGGAAATTATGATAGTATACGACAAAATAGAACAACGATCAGAAGAATGGCATGAACTTAAGCATGGTAAGATAGGTGGTACTTTATCTAAAGGCTTATTTGTCAAATCAGATACTTTGCTTAATGAGATACTTTCTCAACGTTTAGAAGATTATGAGCCACAAGATGGATACATTAGTTCAGATATGCAAAGAGGTATAGATTTAGAGCCATTTGCAATCGCAGCACTAGAGAAAGAAATATTTGTCGAGTTTAAGCAAGTAGGATTCTTACAAAATACTGCCATTCCTTTACTTGGTATTTCACCTGATGGAATTACAGAAGATGAAACAATACAAGTTGAGGTTAAATGTCCAGGCTCAAAAAAGCATACTGAAACGATTTGCAACGATGAGATTCCACAAGACAACATTCACCAGGTACTTCATGCCTTTACAGTCAATCCTAAATTAGAACAGATGTATTTTGTATCTTACCGATGGGAAAACAAAATTAAGCCATTATGGTATAAGATGTTGACTAAAGATTCAGAGATTAATCTAGGCACAAAAGCAAAGCCAGTTATCAAGACTGTTGCCGAATGGGTTGCAATAGCTAGAGAGAATGCTGAGGAGTTGAACAAGCAAATTAATGACAAGCTAATCGAACTAAATGAGAAGTACAAATGAGTAAGAAAGTTGGAAGACCAAAACTAAGTGAGCCATATAAGCCGTTGCAGATTTCTGTACCGGCTAGGCTTCACCAGGAACTAAAGGTAGTTGTTAAACAATATGTAAAGCTAAAATTATGGCAGATATAACAATGTGTTCGGGCAAAGATTGTCCATTTAAAGAAACGTGCTATAGGTACACAGCACCAGTATCTGATTATCAACAAAGCTACTTCTTTGAGCCACCAATTATTAAGGGTGAAGAAATAAGTTGTGATTATTATTGGGAATATGAAGAACATAGATAAAGCACTAATGCATTGTTATAGGGAGTTGTACGCAAATGCAACTCCTTCTGCATCGTTTGATGAACTATTAAAAAATGCCACAATAAATGATCGTGGTCAAAAAGAAATACCGTTCTTAGATTATGAGATTGAAGAAGATATGTTTGATGATATTGTAGCAGATACTATTAAGGTGTACAAAATTAAACCAGGTATAAAAACTGCATTTAAAAATACTATATTGTTTGGATGCAGCCCTAAATTTAAGAAACAATGAGCAAAGCTAATAATAAATGGAAAGCTGGGATTAAAATAGGTAGTAAAGTTAAATATTTAGGTTATTTTTTAAATGAATATGATGCTTATTTGGCGTATGAAAAAGAATTAAATTATATAAATAAAATTGCATATTTATAATATAAGGTTATATTTGACGAAATTAACGTCTATGGAGTATTTAATAATTATTGCTTTTGCTTGGTGGTTTGTAGAATTCGAGCCTATTCAATTTATAATAGATAAGGCTTTTGAATATATGCCTATTCACTTCTTAACCGACTGGATATATTCGGGATTAGGTTGTTTCAAATGTATGGGCTTTTGGAGTGGCTTAATCTACTCAGGTAGTTTCACATTTGCTTGTATCACATCGTTATTAACTTACATTACATCACTATGTTTGAGCAAGATGAACTAATCTACATCGAATCAATCAAGATAGCTGATTCAACTATTCAAACTGCGAAGATAACCTGTAAGAAGTTAGATGCGATTTACGCAAGAGTGAACGGAATAACGAGCAAAGATTGTTTTTGTTCAATGGTGAGAAGAAAGATATTTATTAAAGACTTTTTTATTTGGTATGAAGGACTTACTGGATAGATATCTGCAACTGCATTACATTGATGTGAAGAAGTACACGATGTATCTTTTAAATCGTATAAAAATACGAATTGAAGCAGATACAGTTATATCAAATGCTTATCTAAATTGTCTAAAAAACGAATCAAAGTTCAAATACGGAAACGTACAAGACTTTCTATTTCATTTTATCAAATGTGAGTTACTGTTTAGAGATACAAATAGCAAAATAGAGTTAATCAATAGTGTAGAGAATAATATGCCTATTGAAGAAGCAGAAGATGAATTGAAAGATAAGATTCTATTTGAATTGAACTACCAGGAGCAGAAGTCAGTTATAGAAATATATCGTAATACAGTAGATGACAGAATCAAACTAATATTCTTTGAGACATTCCACGACAAAGGATATAACACGACTAGAAGTATAGCAGACCATTTTGATATATCTGTGTTTACGGCACACGCAATGATAACAGAAATGAAATCAGATTTAAGACGATTAAAACACGAATTGAAAAAAAACCATTATGAGTAGATGGATAGCATTAAGTACATTTGTTCTATCTATTGGAATGACTGTAGCAATATGGAATGATTACGAATACACAAACAAGTTTGTTGCTGCTGCGATTCTTAGTCACATAATATTTTTATTAATAAACGAATATGAGAAAAATGCAGATAAAGGATGAGTATAAAGGCAAGACTGTTATTGTGTATAATAGTGTCTTAGGCAATCAAAATGTAATAATAGATAAAATACTACCAAAGCATTACGATTGGTATTCAAGAAACGGATTAGGTCACATCTTTGAAATTCAAGCTACAATTAAACCAACGTTTGAATTGACGGAAGAAGAAGTAGTTCCAGTAGTGAAAAAAACACGAACTAAAAAGAAGTGAATCTCGATTATATGATAGCATCCGTTAAAGAATATATATTTCAACAGAAAGGAATATACATAGAGATAGATGCACACTTCATTAAATCGGATGTCAGACAAATTCAACTACTTTATCAAGCATTTAACTACATTCAAAGTGTCAAAGGATAGAAAGTACTATATCGCAGTAATCAATCAAGACCTTCATTTTAAACAATGGAGCAAAATCAAGAAACTATTGAAAGCAACTGATTCTTGTTATTGTGTTTTTTACTCAAATGTGAAGGAATTTGAATTCAATCAAGTTACACAAAATGTGTACCACGAAATGTGTTATTTAGAAAACTAGAAAAATACGAATAATGGCAAAACATAAGTATATAGAAACACCTGAGAAACTATACGAACTATTCCAAGAGTATAAGACAAGCATAAAGCCAAGAGAGATACAGAAAGCAACTGCAACAGGAGTAAAGTCTGAGTTTCATACACCACCGTTTACAATGGAAGGATTTGAGAACTTTTGCTTTGTTAATTATAGCACAATAAATCATTACTTTGATAATCCTGAAGGAGCATATGACGCATATCGTACTATCTGTTCACATATAAAGAAAGTCATTCGTCAAGACCAAATTGAAGGAGGTATGGTTGGTCAATTCAATCCAAGTATTACACAACGATTAAATTCATTAACTGAAAAAACGGATGTGACATCTCAAGGTGAAAAGATAAACGAAATCAAAGTAACCATTGTAAGTGGAAATCAAAGCAACTAAAATCTTTGAGCAGAATTATACTGCCTTATCTGATTCAGCTACTAGGTTTATAATCAATCAAGGTGGCTCACGGTCAAGCAAGACCTATTCACTTTGTCAGGTTATAATTGTCTACTGCTTACAAAATCCTAACAAGGTAGTATCAATAGTTAGAAAGACGTTTCCTGCTTTAAGAGCAACTGTGATGCGTGACTTCTTTGAGATAATGAAAGACTTAGAAATCTATGAGGTGACGAGCCACAATAAGAGTGAGAATATATATCGATTTGGTAATGGCTCTATCGTTGAATTCTTCTCAGTAGATGACGAACAGAAGATAAGAGGTAGAAAAAGAGATATCGGATGGTGCAATGAAGCGAATGAGTTATGGTTTGAAGATTTTCAGCAGTTGAATATGAGAACTGAGAATACAATGATATTCGATTATAATCCATCTGATAGTTCAAGTTGGTTATACGAACTTCCAGAAGACGAAAGCATACTAATAAAATCTACATACAAAGACAATCCATTCCTTCCTGATTCAATCAAGCGACAGATTGAAGACCTTAAACGAACAGATGAAGCATTGTATCAAATCTATGCGTTAGGGGAGAAGACAACAAGCAAAACGAACATCTATAGTAACTGGCAATTCGTTAAAGAAAGACCAGCTAGGTTTGAATCATTCTGTTATGGACTTGACTTTGGATATAACCATCCAACTGCATTAATGAAAGTGTACTGGAATGAGAAAGACATCTTCGTTGAATCGGTGATCTATGAAAGCTATCTAACAACTACGATGTTGATAGAACGAATGAATGAGATAGGAGTGGACAAGAATGCTGATATCTTAGGTGACCATTCAAGACCTGAGATAATAGCAGAGATACAAATCGCAGGATATAACATAAACAACGCAACGAAGGGAGTGAAGAAAGGAATAGATAACGTGAAGACGTTCGGAGTTATATGTCTTGACAATCCAAATCTAAAACGTGAATATGAGAACTATAAATGGAAGAAGGTAGGTGACAGTATTACAGATGAGCCTATCAAATTGTTTGACGATGCGATGGATGCTATTCAGTATGCAGGTCGATTCATAAAAGATAATTACTACACAGACGATAGTTACTTTAGTTTCTAAAACACGAATGAAAAATTAACCATTATAAGATATGGCAATAACATCAATCGCAGCACCACAAGATTTTACACCTGCGTACAATCCGATTAAGTTCATAGTAGATGGCACTAACAAGAATCTACTAGGTTACAAATATATCTTTGACATCTATCCACAAGGTGGAGCAACGAAGATAGCAGAGTATCGAGTCTTTCCAGAGTATGGAACTGGATATGGTAGAATAGATATATCTAAACTACTTCAAACAAAAGTAAGTTATGATAGTGAGTTATACGGAACTGTTACCTATCCTGCTATAAATTCATTTTACAACTACGATGTCAAGATAGGCGAGGAGTATATTACTTCAATTACATATACTTCTTCATTGTCTAATAACTCAGGCAACGTAAGAATAACTGCAACACATTCGTATGTAGTGGGTGACCAAGTTAGAATTAATCAAGCAGATGGTGGAGCAGCTAATCCAAACTTAGAAGGACTGTTTACCGTTTTGTCAATAGTTGGCACTACTTCTTTTACTGTTAACTCATTGTGGTCTCAAGTGACAGATGCTGCGATTGATGGAACGGTCAGCTACTCAGATAACAGAAAGACTATTACACCAAATATATTAACTGACTTAAATAAGGTAGTCTTTAACGGTGCGATGTCATTCTTAAATTTCATCAATTGGTCAGCAGGTAACTATATCTTGACTACAACGAATGATTATCTATTAACTGATATGCCACAACTTGGATTCTATTCTACTTTGAATCAAGACTTGATAATCAACTTTGGTAATAACAATGTAACCACAGGCTTTGTTTACTTTGAGAACGATGGAGGCAATATATTCAGCAAAGTAGTAAACACGAATTCTTATATATCGGGTGTACCAGTAGGAACAAATAACTTTGGTACTTTGACTTTAGTAAGTGGTGTAGGTAATCTTATAGAGACTAATACGCAGTACTATGATTTTTGGTATGCTAATTCAGCAGGAACAAGAAATTCACAAAAGTACAGAGTAAACATAGACCACAGATGTTTGATTGAAGATTACTCGTTGTTGTTCTTGGATAGGATGGGAAGTTATGGAAGTTTTGCTTTTCAGTTGAGAGCATACGAAAAAGGCAATGTGCAGAAGCAATCATTCAATAGAGACATTGAAGGAAGTGTTGCAAGTTTAGAATGGGGTTATGCTACTGAATCATTTGGACAAAATGTCTATTCATCCAACGTTACTAAAACTTTAGACTTGAATACAAACTGGATGACAGAAGAAATGTCGATATACTTTGAGCAGTTGATTACTTCGCCATTAGTTTACATAAAATTGCCTAATAATATTTATGCAGCAGTTACAATAAATGAGAATTCGTTTGAAGTAAACAATCAAAGAAACAAGAAACTATTCAAGAAGTCAATAACAGTTACCTACGCAAACCAAAATACTGTCAATGTATAACGTAAGAATACAACTAGCAACTGGTTATTTAGATGTTAAAGAAGATACTGCTTTTCCTTTAAACTTTGGTGTAGCAGATATTCGTGATGTAAGCAAAAGAGCAGGAGCATTTTCAAAGACTATCACACTTGTAGGAAACAAGAATAACCACGATCTATTAAATCACTACTACGATGTCAATATAGTAGCAGGTACATTTGATATCAATGCTTTGACTAAATGTACGGTTGTTCAAAATGGCATTCCGATTCTTGCAGATGCCTTTGTGCAGTTGTTGTCAGTTAATAAGATTCAAAAGGATACTAGCTTTGAGCAAGACATTGAATATTCGGTATTAATTAAAGACCAAGCATCAACATTCTTTACTGACATAGATACTAAAGAGTTAAAAGACATTGACTATTCAGATTTAAACCACGCAATAAATTCAGCTAACATTTATTCTTCATTTACTCACGATGTAACGGATGGCTATAAATATGGCTTGACGTGGATGACTGGCAACTTGTATAATCTTTCTGATTTTCGACCTGCTATTTATGCGAAGGTTTATTTCGATAGAATATTTCAGAATGCAGGATATAATTATGATTGGTCTTCTTTGGCTGCGTGTGGATTTGATAAGCTACTTATTCCTTACAACGGTGATTTAGTTACTATTGATTATTCAAACTATACAGTTGAGGCAACACACGCGGCTGACATTGTAAGTATAGTTCAAACACCATATACTGCAAGTTTTACAGAACCGTTAACTTCATTTACTGAAATAGTAGATACTCAATCTTTGTTCAATCCTGCTACTGGAGTATACACTTGTGCTTTTCCATTGTCAGGAGCAGAATGTGTTAATGTAGGAATTGACATAGTAGGAGATGTTCAACTTGTGAATGCTACTGCAGGAGATTTGCGTTTATTAAATACTTTCTTTTCATATACATCACTTCCGAAACAAAGATACTATTTAGAAATAAGAGTATTCAGAAGTGCAGTCGCTGCTTATCCAATAAGCACTTATTCTATACCATATGACATTATGACTGATGGTATAAATTCAGCACCATTTGCACCAGGTACAACAACGATAATAAGTTTAAACAATAGTTATATTATTCCAGTCAGCAATGTATTAGCAGGGGAGCAATTAACTTTTGAGATAGGATTAAGAATTGAAAACTCTAACACTTCTTTACATTGGGTAGATTCCGCAGTAGTAGATGCTATAATGACTCCTCAACTCAACTACACATCTTTAAAATTAAGTGCTAATATTTCATCTAATACTTTGTCGGTAGGCACACTTTTAAATATGAATCAGTTTGTGCCTGATAAAATTAAGCAGAAAGATTTTGTCAAGTCAATATTTCAGATGTTTAATCTATATGTTGAGATAGACAATAATAACGCAAATACTTTAATACTAAAAACTCGTGACGATTTCTATGATAGTGGAGTTGAGAAAGATTGGACATACAAACTAGCAAAAGACAAAGAGCAGATTCTAAACTTCTTGCCAGAACTAGCATCAAAAAAACTTATCTTAACATACAAGCAAGACAAGGATACACCTAATGTAACTTACTACGATACTACAAGAGAAGTGTACGGTCAAGTCGAATATGTCTTTGACAACGAGTATGTAAAAGGAATAGACACAAAAGAATTAATCTTCTCACCTTCACCGATTGGTCAAACAACATTCGGTGCTTATGTTCCTATCGTAGCGGGTAGTTCGCCTAAAACTAATCTTCGTATCTTATACGATGGTGGCATGAAGTCATGCAGTCAATATACAATTATAGATTCAGGTTCTGCAGGTCTGTACGGAATCTTAGAATACCCTTTGATGCATCACTATGACGATGCGTTGAATCCTACGTTAGATATAAACTTTGCTTTGTGCGATTTTATGTTCTACGATGACTACACACCTACAGATAACAACCTTTATAATTCATATTGGAGACGTACAATAAGTCAAATCAATACTGGCAAGATGTTGATAGCTTACTTCAATTTGAAAGAAGATGACATTCAGAAGTTAAAGCTAAATGACAAGATTAGAATAGATAATTCTTGGTGGTCAATTAACAAGATTATCGACTACGATGCTAATAATAAGCAACTGACAAAAGTTGAATTATTAAGTACAGATAGTGAGATAGATTTTGCACCATTTATAACTAAGAAACCAATTAAACCACACGGTGGATTTAGTGCAGTTTATACAGGAGTAAATCAAACAATAACAGATAATAGCAATACTGTAGGAATAGGTGCAGATGCTTATATTAAAGGCAAGAATAACATAATAATGCCGAACGTTAAATGTATAATTGAAGGAGATGGATTTGTTGTAAGTGAAGATGGAATATATAGAGGAAACGATAACATAAATACTATAAATGACAATTACGCAAATGCTGATTTAACATTTGACGACAATCGTAACCATTCGACAAATGGATTTGATTTGATTGAATCTACTGACGGTGGTAATCTTCTACAATCATATAGAAAAATGACATCT
>Ga0209190_1000484_pt1 | contig 28984 bp, 26 predicted proteins | sample M_140205_XF_Meta_FD_187315 | JGI IMG/M metagenome (GOLD analysis project Ga0209190, IMG submission 187315) | Freshwater microbial communities from Lake Montjoie, Canada to study carbon cycling - M_140205_XF_MetaG (SPAdes) (version 2) | ecosystem: Environmental > Aquatic > Freshwater > Lake...
ATTACTGCCTGCCTCATTAGCAGTTCGTAAAATTTCACCGCTAAACCCTTTGTATGACGTAAATGCCACCCCTACGTCATTCCCAGCATTTATTGAAGTGTCCAGTGCAGGACCATCTAACAATAACCGGTTAAAGGTCGTAGTACTCTCCACGGCTGCCGTCATAGGGATTGTGTAAACATCTCCTTTTCTAAAACCGCCTTGAGGTGCTTCCGTAGTAGTAAACGGACTTGGGATTGTAAAAGAAATTCCAGCGTATGGGGTTGCGACCGTAGCGCCAGCCGTCGTAGTAGTAAAGGTAACTACTGAAGGGGTGCCTACATTAGAGGTATCAGATATTCTAAAAGAAGCCGAAGAATTCGCAGGCACAAACGCACCAGTAGTCACAGACAATGTGGAAGCTAACACTTCCACAACAATATTGGTGTTAACCGCCCCAGTATATGTACCAGTAACCGTAGGTAAAAGTGCCACGGCTGCCTGCTTAATCGTAAATTTGTATACTTGACCTGGCGCCACAGCTCCAGTTGTAGCATAGTTAATGGTAGCAGTAATATTGGCCATCCCAGCTTTATGCCCAAAAACGCCAGAGGTGCTGTCGGTAAACAAATAACTAGTGGTACTAACCGCTGTGCTAGTAATAATACCAGAGTACAATCCGCTAGCAGAAGTAACTGTCGCCGTAGCAATTCCGGGGGCGGTGGTACCATTGATATCAATTGTAAGGGTAAATTCATCCCCAATAAACCCTTGGTACAGTGCGCCAGTTTCCGCCCCATTAAAACTCGCAGCCCCAGCCACAGTAATGGCAGCCGCCGCGGAGCCGACAGGAGAATATGTACCCGCACCAATCGCCGATCCCGCTTTGGCGTTATACACGCTGCTTGCTACCGCACCAGTTGTGGGACTCCCGAGTGCACCAATTAACCCCACCACAGTTCTGCGGGTAGTCGAACCGCCTGATGGAGTAGTGTAAACAATATCCCCAACTTCAACAGCGCGACCATCAAATGCCGAGTTCAGAGTTCCACCTTTAAAATTGTTAGTGCCGATTTTTAAAACATTAGATAACGCAGGGGATTGCACATACACGCCGTTGGTAACGGTAGCGGGTATTGCGATAGTAGCCACTAGCGCTTCCAAGTTATTACCAAACAATCTAGTGAAATCCACATCACCAGTTTGCGTTGCGCTGATAGCGGTGAGAGCACCATTGCTATTAAAATAGTTGAATGGGAGGTTTTGACCTGCCGAACTAAACGCCGTAGCAGGCACGGTCTCTTTACCATAACGGCTCAACAAATAACTAGGAGCAAGAATACAAGGATTCTGCAATGGATTAGCCGCGGCGCTAACGTTCTGCAAGAACTGATACAGCCGGGTTTGTGGGTATTCGTAATTAGCGATGCTCATGGTGTTGTGTAAGTATTAAACTCTATTTAATGGTAACAGTCAAGTTATCTGTAGCAAAATCCGCTGATGATTCTAAAACAATCTTTTTTAATCTATGACTTTCGGTGTTTAATGCTACCACGTGATTGTATTGGAAAGACCCGCCCAAGTCAATGCGGTAACAAGATTTTTTACCCTCGTTGTCTACGCGAGTTACAGGACCCATTTCCTGTATTCTAAAATAATTAAAATCTGTTTGGTTCATTAAAAGCGGTTTAATTGCCGTAAAAAATGCAAAAATTGTTTCCGCTAAATTCCCAGCTAAATCTGCAGTGTCGCCGTAACACGCCCACTGTACAGTGCCAGTGGCCGTAGTAGAGAAATACTCGGTAGAAGTATCGTCGCTGTTCCCCGCATAATTACTCGCTCCAGTATCAGAGAATTTTATACCGCTAATACCAATGCCTATACGAGGAAGGGTATCTTGAATGGGGCCATTTAAAAATTCATACTGTAAATCAATTTTAATGTTACAAACTTCTGGATCGTCACTCCAATGTAACTCTCCTAATTCTTTTTTTAATGTTCCGAAATTATCGGCAGCTGCAAAATGCGCCCTAGTCAACATTAAAAACAATTTACGAACGCTGGGGGCGGTTGTGGCCGTCTTTAAGCATCCCCACACGGATCTTTCTGCGCTGGTAACGTACAGTGTTTCCATTTAGTTAAATAAAAGTGGTGTACATTTCGGCAGGAACCGCTGGTAGTGGCAACTCATATTCCGCAGAAGATCTCGAGATAGGTAACAAGTCCACTTCGTAACCTATAGGTGCAACTCCCTTAAACATTAATGGAGCTATGATTTGATTTATCTCATAGCGTTCATCCGTGTCGGGTTGTGCAATCATGTAACCTGGAGCGGGTCTGGGAAACGCCAACATGCGAGCTTTGATTACTTGGGAGGCTGCATTATCAAAGCCATCAACTTTTAACCCCTGTTGAATTGTTTGTGGTGAAAAAATACGATGCATCCAGGTAAGTGCAGGAGTTGTGTAACCCGAAATAAATGGCCGCCCTTCACTGTCATCTCCTTTGGAGTTCATTTGGTCCGACACCACATCAAACCCCGCTGTAGGAATGCCCGTTAATTTTGGGGCAAATACAAATACTGGTACACCGTTACCAGATCTTAAAAACCTGTATTCTTGCCACATTATATTGGTAAGAATATTTAATTCTTTTTTTGTCAATTTACCCAAAGGATTAATGACAGGGGAATCATAAATCGTACCGTCTGGTAATTGTACGGCTAATCGGTAATGGGGCATCGAGAACGTGGATTGCCGCATGTCCCCTGCTAAGTCTACAAAGTAACCTACACTCCCGGGAATACCTTCTGCGTTCGTATTTCGAAGATCCCAAGGAGGAAGACCTCCATTTACCGACCTGTAAACGAAGACTACCCCGTGCTCAAATTTGCTGTTTAATTTCCACGTAACTCCAACCTGCCCGGCCCCATATGCGGGTTGTAATTGGATGTTTAAGAACGCGTTCATTTGGTTACCTAATAGGCATTTTATAATTGCCAATTAATTGGCGAACTAATGAACCGGCTCTACCAGTAAGGTCATTAGTGTCTGCTTCCAAAATTGCCTGCTTTTGGGCAGGATGCAAAAATTTACTTACAGGATATTGGTCTACGTGTAATTTAGCCCGCATGGCTCCAGTTGCTGGGCTTTTAGTTGCGTGAAATTGTGCTTCTAGCTCACTCATGTACTTATCAAAATCATTTGTATTCTCAACCTTTCCTAATGCAGTAGCAGTAGTAGGTGCGTTTTGTTTTAAATACGTGGTGGCATCTCGCAGGCGTTGTGCTCGTTGAAATGTAGGCAATTGCCAACCTATAGCGTGGCCGAGTTCGTGACCTGCGGTGTTTCTATCTGAATCTTTATTAAGATTAATGGTGTGGGTATCTGAATTATACGTAGGCGATTCTGCGGTTATCATCTTACTAGGAATGGAGCGTTCAGGTATTTTATTACCACGCACACGCCTAGATAAATTGACCAACTCCTGCACATCGCGGTTTGGAGATTTCACGTTGGGAGTCATGGATGCCCACGGGCTAATAGGGGTATTTCTCCCTTCTCGTATAAGTGGTAAAGCATCTCTCCAATCTACATCTGGGTACGACGGGGATGTGGGTGCGGTTTTAAACAAACGTTGCAAAAATGATGGAGGTTGAAATGTTCTAGCCGCGTCTTGCATTTTTTGTAACGGTTCCATAGCCGGAGACATAAACGCACTTAACGACCGTGGAAGCTTATTATAATCCAGTAATCGCGCAACTGACGATGGCAACAATTTCCCCGCTCTAAGCAATTTATCGGCTTTAGACGCATTTTTTATGCTGGATAGCGCAAACGCTAATTCAGTGTAGGCGTTCATTTGGTTACCCAATGCGCCTATAACCTTGTCTCAAATTTGCTATTTTTTTCCTAGATACTGCAGTTTGCTGAAACCTTGCGTACAGCATTTGAGTAGCAGTAGAATAATTCTTAATTAATTCCTGACTAACAGTAACTTGTACGCTCCCGGCCTGATACGCAACAGAATGCCGCTGCTCCTCTTGTAGGCTGCCCAAATACAGGAAGTAAGCTGTGGCATCCAAAAACAAATTGTCGTCTTTAGGTAAGGCTTTAGCTTTTACCGAATATGCGTATGGGGTTAAACCATTAAACTCTCGCGCCGCGGATTCCATAGCAAATGCAATTTGTCCTGGAGAATAATCTAAATCGGCGGCATTCCTATTGTTCTTTTGGACGGCGTGATCGTTAATGTATTGACGCACGTCCCATTCAGTTAAATAAGGGGATTTGTACGCGTTAATTTTGCTTTGAATTGCCGGTAATGCGTTTTCGGGAATGCCAACATTTGCCGCGTCACTAAATAACCCCGGGTCTCCGGCTAAATACACAATAGAGTAATTGCCGGTGTCTGGCGCAGAGTCTAAATTGTAACTAAATCCGTTGGACGTAATACCGGATACCCACACCCCTATTTGAAACTTATTAGCGTCGTTAGAAGTGTTTTGTACGACCGCCAATACCAGGTTTGGGGCAGACCCCAGCGTTAACGCAAATGGGACGGAGCCCGTAAGCGCCTCGGAAGGTATACTGTATATTCCGGAAAATAACATGTGTTATTGGTAATCTGCATTAGAGACGTAATTAGCAGCCTCATTTAACGGGGCTTGCCTATCTTGCAATTGTTGTAATCTAGTAGCAGCCAGTTCTGCTTTATCCAGAGCGCCTTGTTGTCCGCCACCCCACCAACGGCTTACAAAGTTACCCCCGCCAGTAGCTAAGTCCAGATTACGATCAAGTTGCTTCTGGTATTTAGGGATTGCGGTGTTAACGTTTGCCAGCGCGGTGTTTGCTTGATTCTTTCGTAATGCGTCAGCATGCCCTACTTGTTTATTGAGAATCTGCTGTCTCTTTGCGGAGTCTGCAATTTGTTTGTCTAATTCTGCAGCTTGAGGACTCATTCGCACTCTATCAATAGGTCGCGCAGTACGCATTGCTTCTTGCAAGTCTTGTTTACTTTGCAATAGCCCAGCGTGTGACTCGCGGGCGGCAGTTAACGCGCCATTATTACCGCCTCCTGTAGAACTTCCACCCCTTGATTTACCCTTTACCAAGTCCGCGCCACTCATGGAATTATATGATCTGTCGATGTAGTCGAACGGGTTTGCTGTACCAGAAGAAGATCCACCACCAGAAGAATCGCCTCCAGATCCCTCAGGGCCGCTTAAAGCTCTACCTAACTCTGCTTCGTCTCGCAAATTGTTGAATGCAGATGCCAAAGGGATTGTAGATAATGCTCCTGCAGTTCCTAACGCTTTGCCAGGAGTGTTTACTAGAGGTTTAAGTGCTTTTACTCCCTTCCATGCGCCCTTCGCCCCTAATCCAAGCGCCTTGTCCCCGTAGTGTATTAGCGGGTTAGCAACGCGCCCAATTCCTTTCGCAATCCCTTGAAGCAACGCGGACTTTTCTACAAATCCTTTTTGAAAACTTTCATTCTCATAAAGTTCTTTAGTATGCGCTGCTTCCAGCAATACCACCGCAGTCTCTACATCAATATTTAGAGCGTGGCATTGTTTCACAAAACCAAAAATAAAAGCGTCTTTTGTAGTGTTCATATATTATTTACATTCCGGGATATGATGCTGCTTTTTTATTCACGCGAGAACGGGCTGCGTGTCCTTGTGATGTATATCTAGGATCATCCGCAACTTGTCGTATACTCCTACCTTCTTGTTGCGCTTGTTGCATTTGTTTTAACATTTCTACGTCCACTGTTGATTTTGGATTGTAGGCGTTGCGCTGTCCCTTTCCATGATATTTCGCCCAGTCTATGGGGGTTTGCTCGGTTGGGGTTCCCGGATACGGTAAAGCTGCTGGAGCTGCTGGTGCAGGCTGCGGGGCTGGTGCTGCTGGTTGTGGAGTTCCTCCTTCAATAGGATTCCATGTGGGCAAATTTGGACCAGCTTGTGGTTCTGAAAACTTTGGTATAGTGCTTAAATCTGGTAAAGCCTGCGGTCCTGGAGCCCCACTTGGCGGAGTAGTACCTGGAGTATACGGAGCAGGCGTGTTTTCAAATTTACGCGGTCCCCGAACACCTGGATCAAACGGAACTTTTTTCTTTTCTTCTTCTGGAGGTATTACAGGTATCGGGTATGGTCCTGAAGGATTTGAATTGTCGGGGGCTGGTGCATTTGTAGAAGGGGCATTTAGTCTATCCATACCAGTACTTATTCCTGCTGAAATAAGTCCACCTTTTGCCGCGTTTATTAATCGGCTGGGGTCATTCCAACGTCCTTTACCTTGCAACAACCCTCCCGCGGCCCCTCCTATAAAGTTACCTGCACCTCTTCCTATAGTGTTTAAGACCCCCCCTGTTGCGGGTAAATATTTGTCCACCAGAGCGCTCACGCCATACCCAATGCCAGCACCGGCTACGCCTGTACCAATTCCACCAAGCCGATTAGGTTTTGGTACAGGCCCTACTGCTCGAGGTTGGGGAACTACTGCTCGAGGTTGGGGAACTACTGCTAATTGATTTTGCGATGGAGGAACTACCGCTAATTGATTTTGCGCTGGAGGAACTACCGCTAATTGATTTGGTGCCGGAGCCGATGTAGGGGCTTGAGTTCTGGGAACTACCGCTAATTGATTTGGTGCAGGTGCTTGAGTTGGCGCAGGTGCTTGAGGTGCGGCAGCTTGAGTGGGAGCAGGTGCTTGAGTTGGCGCAGGTGCTTGAGGTGCGGGCTGTCGGGCACCTTCTACTTGTTTTAAAAAGTCAGGCCCAGCAGATCCCAGCCCAGCAGCTACCCGCTGGGCATGTTTAGGGTCTGCTGCCGCAAATCGCGCCAATTCTTGCGGAGAGAAACCATAACCTGTTGGAAAATCGGCTTTCTTTAACATTAAGGATACAAAATTCATAGGTGTGTGTGTTTGTCGTTTATATTGTAGTAACTTAGGAAATTTAGCGCAATAACAATATTAAATACCTGGATATTTTAAAACTGTTTTATTCATTGTAAATTTAGGCGTAATATTTGCGGATTTAAAAGAAGTCGCCGGTTGTAGCTTTGACATTTGTAACGGCCCCGAAGGTTGTAACTTAGCCATCTGTAATGCAGTTCCACTAGTTGGCGCTACTCGGGCAGTAGGACGTTGCTGTGGAGCTGGTGGTACGACATACGGATTGGTGTTAGGCCGCGAGCTAGTAGTAGACATTGTCCCGTATGGGGTTTGGTAATTCGTAGTATAACGCTGCGGAACTGGCGCAGGTGTAGGCGCTGGTGTAGGCGCTGGTGTAGGCGCTGGCGTAGGATTGGAATTAAAATCCATTGTACTAACTGCTGGGTTAACCCCAGTTGCTAGACTAAATGGCTGGGAGCCGGTAGGCGCTGGGGTGGGAGCGAGTGATAAAGTAGGAGCTTGGTTAGGAATTGGAGCTTGGTTAGGAATTGGAGCAACAGTAGGAGCCTGTGCGGGAGCTTGAACAGCCGCTGGAGTAGCTGGTTGGGGTTGATTATTATTTTCGGCGTTTGGAAGAATGGAACCAACTGCGCCGGTAGCTGCCATGTTTGCTGCCACGCCACCTACCCCAGTGGCAACTTGTCTGATTTTGCTCGCAACAGGAGCCACTGCTTCTGCGGCACGCAAAGCTTTTATTCCGGTATTAAAAGTTCGCCCAGCACGCAATGCGTTTACGCCAGCCACTCCAAGTTTACCTGCCCGCAAAACACCTCCACCGGGAATAAATCCTAACCCTGCCGACACACCCGCCTCGGCAGCTTTACCGTAGTTACCCTGCGCTGTGTGGTAAGCGGCTCGTCCTCCTTGCACTACGCCGTTAATTACCCCACCAACCCCAGGAATCATGGTGGACAGCCCGGCTGCCCCTTCTATCCACGGGTTATCTACCACGTTTTTCTGAAACCAAGATGGTTCTTTTGGTGCGTTTACAGGGGGGGAAGTTACAACGGGATTAGGCGTTTGCGAAAAACTTGGTACTTGTGTATTTGGTTTATGATACCATGATGGAGGTTGCGGGTGGTTTTTATAGTAAAGGAACGATGGTGCAGGTTGAGCATCCGCATTCTTCAACATACGCCCTACAAAATTATACGAAGTATTCATACAGTTACTACCCTACAAAAACTGCTGCGCCAGTTTCCTGACGCAGCAGTGGTTTGGTTGTGATGTGCTAAAGATTAAGCAATAATGTGCTTGCTCTTCATCACAGCGTTGACGTTAGGGATGGACACGCCGATGAACTCATCAGCATGCATCGTAATCGTGTGCTCTTCCCGTTTGATGTAGGTCTTGATGTCCTGCAAGCGATAGGCGCGGCCAAGATACTCAGGCTCCGCGAACTTGTAGATGACGTTATCGGGCACCAAGGTCTTCTTGATCGTCGCGATGTGCGGGATGTTGAAGAACTTGTACTCGGTGAGCGCCTCTAAACCTTCGATAAGCAAGTCCTGAGCTTTGTCGCCACCGATATCATTACGATTCCATTGCAAGAACTGCAAAGGCGTAACGCGGTTGGTGACAAACACGGAGTTATTCAGATCCCGGTCAAGCAAATGACGGAGGTTTTCTGCATAATTCGCTCGGGAAATGCGACCTAAGATTTCGAAGTTCTGCTGAGTCCCTGACGCACCGACACCAGTCGGCGAGCCAACGATCTGATCCAGACCCTTGAAGTACTGAACGTCTTCCGCGGTATGCATGTCCTTGAGCATGTTGCCCATGACGATCTCGCGAAGGTTGTTTTTGTAGGTCGAGAGTTGGAACACATTCTTCGTGAACTTACGGGAACTAATCCGGTAAAAGTTCGTGTCAAAGAAGTCTCCACGATAGAAGGCAGTGTCCGCAGAATCGTTGTAGTTAAGGCACACGGCAGCTTCCTGCTCGGGTTCCATTTCTTCGCGGATGTATTGCGATTCATTACCATTGTAAGTGAGATCCTCGGGTTTGATATCCTTGAAAGGCTGAACCTTACGTTGGATACCGCTCTCACGGATCTTTCGGCGGATTACTCCACCACCCACAGCAGAAGCGTTTTTGCACATTTCCCCGGGCATCGCGTTCTGCAATGCGTTGAGGAAATCTTGGTCCAACGTTTCTGGTGACAATTCCTGGTCGTCAGATGAATTATAGCTCATATAGTTTAGGCTCCTTGGGTGTCTAAGCGGAAGTACAGGGTCTTAAACTGCAACACATTCACGGCTCCATTTGCGTCTGGTGTGACGTTGGACGTGGAAGATGCCACGTTAACAAGGCCGTTATTTTTGCTGACCTGACCTAGCACAGTTGACGCTAAAGCAGCACTTACCTCGGTAGTATTGCAAGATCTGACATTGCCAGTCGCAGCATCAAACGTTAAATACGAATTGTAGGTATAATAACCCGCAGTAGCGTCATCTGTGTTATAATATGGAGTTTGAAGTTCGTATGCATCCGCGCATGAGAGCGCAGAGAATAACCCGCTACCGGCGATCATCGAGTCATCCCAATCATATTTTGCAATATGAGGAGTGGCGGTACCTACACAACCCATCCTGAATTCCTCAATACCGAGAGTGGAATTCCAAGCGAGGTGGCAGACTTGCCCAGACTTGATTTCAATGCCAGCAGCGCGAGGGGCAACCGTTTCACGCTTCGTAGTCCCGTTTGGGTCCCATCCGCGGAGAACGACAAGTTGCGCTTTAGTGCGCCGTAATGTACCAACGTTCATGGTGGTGTTGTCTTTCTTGTTACTGATTTATGCACCCTCGGCACGAAGTCGGCGTGCAGCAGCAATTTCTTCAGGGGTTAACCCTTCCGAATTACCGTTGGTTGCCACATCTTCGCGCAAGGACGAGAATGCACGTTTTCTTACCCCAGTCCCCGTTGTCGGAGCCGAAGCAGAAAGGTTTGCGATCCTACGCACTGTTGCCAGCGCAATTTTAGGATCAGATTTTAAATCGCTAGCGAATTTAGTTGCTAGTTCTGGTGGACAGAAACCTGCATCGATAACATCCGCCACAGTATTTTGAATGTCTTCGTCCGTAAATACGCTCCGGGTATCGCTGGCGACTTTAATCAACTCAACATCATTACGATGCCGAGTTAATTCAGAAATCGCTTGATCCCGTTCTGCGTACGCCGTCTTTACCGCCGCAATTGCCTCATCTACCACAGCGAGAGCACTGGGCAGAAATGCCGCAAGTTTTTCTGGAGCTATAGCAAATTGCATCGCGAATTATCGGGAAAAGATGGAGTTAAGAACGCCGATTGTGGCGCTGGCAGTTTTCATACCTTCAGCTTCGGGACCAGTCTCTTCAGGACCGCCACCAGCTTCGGGGTGTGGGGCTTCTGACCCACCACCGCCGTGAGTCATAGCTTGCTCAAGTTCTTGAAGAATCTGAGCGCCGTCTTCCTGCGAAATTTCGCCGGACTGAACAAGCATTGCAACCACCTGGGCCAAGTCTTCTGGCGAATGCGGGGTCTCATGTTGAGGATTTCCTGGAGCCATCTGCGCTTCCATCTCAGGAGTACCGACAGCCTCTGGGCCTCCGGCAGCTTCCATCTCTTGGTCTGCGCTATCCGCTCCGGCGGCATACGCTTCCTTAATCCACGAATTGTCTGGTAACAGGTTTTGGATTTCGTAATGGGCCGATGCCAATTTAGTAATAAACGCCTGCTCATCAGGAGTCGCTTGCGCAAATGCGTTCTTTACGGTTTCAATGTACTCGCCTTCAGCAGAAGCCTGAGCGTTAGCGTGTTTTTGCATAGTTTGAAGTTGTTCCGCTTCCTGTAAAAACGCGCCGTGGCTAGCCATTGCATTCTTTACCAGGCTAACGGCCTCGTCCTGTCCATGGGAATGAAGAAGGAAATTAGCGGCTTGCTGAGCGCCACCTTCAATCGAGAAAATCGCATGCGCAAGTTTGATGGCAAAGTCAGGAGTAATCTCAACACCGCTATCAGGCGAATAAGACTGCCCGCCTTGCGAAGAAGAAAGATCCTGCACTAATGCGCGAAAATTGCGAACAGCGCTGGAAGCGAGTTTATCACCACTCTGCGGGTTCTCAGAAGCAGGTGGAACATTGCTACCATATCCCGTTGGGTTCGTTTGCCTCGTAGTAATGTCTCTTGGAGCCGCAGGTGCAACCTTACCATTTGCAGGTTGGTTTTGCCGAGGTTTATTGTCTCCATCAAACGAAGGCATTGACGCAGAATCCACCGAGTAAATGGAATCAGCTCTGCGCATATCGGGCGACGTTACTGCCGCGCTTTTTACTTGCGCAGAAGCCGCAGCAGCGACGGCGTTTAGGAGATCAGAGCGGGATTTAATATTGTTCGACATAAGCAGATTAATTTGTTGATTGTTTGGATTATGGATTATTGTTTGTTATCTGGCAAGGGAAATTATTGCTGATATGAATTATTTGCAGTTAGCAACAACTCAATGGGCTCGGAAATAAAAATACCACGGTTATACATATCTTGTAATGCTGCTAGTTTATACATTCCGTAGATTCCTGCAAGGAATTCCGCCGAATTATTTTCAACATTCGAATTTTCGCGGTAATTTGCAGGAGAGTATGCTCCAGATTTAGTAATTGTAATGTGCACAACTCTTTTTTTAACTGCCTCTGGATTAACGGTATATGCATGTCCCATTTCAGTTAACAATTTAGAAACTGGGTCATTAACATTCGGGTCAATTGCCACTGTACCTTCGGAGTTACCATTAAAAATTTGGGGGTTTAAAGCACAACATGCGCACCCATCTTTTACCAATTTTCGAAATACTCTAGGTAGAACTTCTGTAGCTGCAAGTTTCACTGCAGGGTCGTTATTTAAATCATCCATTGTTCTCCCCTGTACATACGCAAGGAAAGTTCTAAAAGGTAATATAGCAGCGGCAGAAGCCATCTTACCAAAAAACGTTTGCGGTCTTAAATTCCTAAGCTCTGAAATTTCAGAATCATCTAAATCTCTATTGTATAATTTAGGACTTATTTCCCGAACAAAAGCGAGTTTGGCGTCGAGGCTTCTATAGGCGTCTCCGGTTACAAAACTGTTGGCAATCCATTGTTCATGGGATGCTAATTTCTCAAGAAGATTATTTTGCCAAGGCGTCAATTGTAATTCGGGCGCATCAGGGATACATATACCGGAGAACTTCGCCCACTCTGCGCCGTTCACTACGTAATTGTTAGCCGATGCGGATTTACGCATTTCTGCATCAGGAAAAGCGTACTCTAAATAATGCGCAATTCGATCTGCAGGATACCCAACATCAGACGCATCAAAAAACGTAGGATTTGGGTTATCAACGTAAGCGTATTTGTTAAACTCCGGAACCCATTGATTCATCTGTTTAGACGCGTGTTTGCAATACACAGCCGGAGATGGAGATTTTTGCGCACAGCAATTACAAGTGTCATATGCGACTCTCGCACTCATGGAATTACTCCGAGCTTCCCCTTTCCTTAATGACTCAAAAATATCTTCGGCTTTCTTAATGTTTCCCCAAACAATTAATTCCGTGCGGTGCATCTTTGGATTATGCGCTGCGTATTTAATCTCCCCAATAGATTGATCTTTTGAACGATGTCTATGTTCCCGGTAATATGCGCCGTGAGACACAAAAGTTGGATGTCGATCTACGCAGGCTTTCTTGCTCCAGAAATCTCCATTTCTATTAGCGCCATATGCCTCTCCGTCACCCATGATAATCATGTGTTGGGCAAAGTGACCTTTAGGTGGTACAAATTGTTGCACTAACTGTTTGGATATAACTTCGGACGCTGCAGATTTAATACGTGAATCCGCATCCAGCAGAAAATTCATGTGGCCCCCGCAAGCTTTAAATAAATGCTCTTGGTCGTCTTGTGCGTGTTCTTTAATCATGATGTGTACTTGGTAGTGGGTGTGGATGCCAGATTGTGTTTAAATGGCGGGATGACACCGATAACGCGGTTTCTTCTTTTGGCGTAGTCTAATTGTTCAGGAGACATTCCGCTAAACTGATTTTTTGCCTTGTCTATGTAATTTTGAATATTTGGATTGGCTACGGCTTTATCATCTGGAGAAAAAGCCGTGTAATCCATGGGACGTCCCATAGTCGAACCTGCCCCAGCTCTAATCCCTTTCCACATTAATGCCCTGGCTGGAGACATTAAATTCAACCCAGTATCCCAAACGTTATTTTCATGTTTATCGTCCCAAGTTTGTAGCTTATCTTGCGCAAATCTTTTAACTAAATTGTTTTTACGTGCCTTCAAATCTTGCTGAAAGTTTTCTGGGAGATTTCTAAAATGTGAACTAAAAGAAGGAAACAATAATTTAAGTGGGTTGTTGCTAGCGTCTCTAATGTAATTAATGCTGTTATACACCGGCTTACCAACTGATTTGTTAGTCCATTCCGCCCATGGTGTATTCCCTCTGCTTTTACGTTCCAAAGAATCTGCACTATCCCCTAAAACCTGCTGCAAGTCTTTTACATTTTTATAACCTTCGTACCCTAAATCTCCCACTAATCCTGTGTATAAACCTGCTCTAATTGGATTAGTATATTTTCCCAAATGCGGGGCAAATAATGTTTTAGCTACATTTTTTGCAGTACCACCTACACCATTTACAAAAGATTCTCCTGCCGGAACTTTTGCAAGGTAATTAAGTCCCTTACTTAAACTTTGTAATAGGGGAGGCATATACAGTGTTAGTGCGCAGTCACCGTATCGTATATTTTTTCACCAATAGCGTTAGTAATGTCTGGTAAGAAATATCCGGCGGCAGCACCAGCCCCAAGTCTACTCAACCCAGCCAACCCAGACATTGACCTTAGATTTCTGCCTAAGTTCTTTGCCTTAAACCAGGATCTGTTTGTGAACCCTTTTTCTGTGTTTATACCTGCGTGCTCCAACTGTTTTCCTAAGGTGCCTATACCAGCAGGTATTTTTGTTGCTAAACCCGTACTACTAAACAGGGCATCGTTACCTTTTATTGCATTCTCCAACATAGTCCGAGCTTCCCCGGTTGGCGTTTTGCCACTGACGTCTGATAACACCTTTCTGATTTCAGGAGATAAAGTAAGAGGTAAGTTACCAGGCACTGCAGGTATGCCTTTCTTTTTCTTAACAGTATCAGTCCAAAGCTTTCTCGCCGCGTCAAGCTGCTTGTCACTGTATCCGCTAAACATTGATGGTTTACCTCTACCAAACGCCGCACCTACACCAAGTCCACCTACCGTAGACAAACCTCTTACGGGAGACGAACCCGTAATTCGATCCACAGGGTTTACGTCATTCTCTGGTAATGCCTGAGAAAACTCTTCAATAGCTTTTGGAATACCATAGGCTGCTCCTCCAGTAAGCCCGCCAGCTAGGGCTGCGTTACCTAGCACCCTCAACCCTTTGTGGGTCAGTGTTTCTTGAGGACTCGACCTACCAGTCAACGCGGTTAACCCACCCCCAACGGTGGCTCCCAATAAACCGGCCTGTAATGCCTTGTTGGTAGCCACTTCATTCATTGCGGCCTGTAATGTTTTGTTTTTGGAAACTTCATTCATTACATTGTCCAAAATACCTGCACTTTTGGTTTTGGTGCCGTGATACCCTAATTGCACAGCCCGACGAGTCTTTGGAGAAGCTCCCGTAAGATCGTAGCTACTTTTAATGTGCAGCGATCCTTTTGGGGAGCACGCAATAGATGAACTGATTAAATCATTTAAAAATGCAGTAAGTTTTGTATTCATTGTAGTATTACATAGTTTCAGTCCACCGCCCAACGCCTGTGGTTGGTAATGCGGTTTTTGCATCTACTGCAGTATTAATAGCAGCGATTATGTTGGTTCTATACCACGTTGCAAAGGCTGCAGTATTTGGTGTGTAAGTTGTTACTGGAAATATTTGGGTAAATGGGGCTTGAGATGGGAACCTCAAATCTTTCACGGGTAACGTGAACGTAGCAGGATTTGTTACAGGACTTGGTGTAAATGTTCCACCCAACGCAATTACGGGTTCACCAAACGTCGCTAAAGCGTTTTTTTCTACTTCCGTAAGCGCGTCTGCACCTGGGTCTAACCCGATGGTTACGTGGTAGCTGTTATTAATTATATCTATGCGAGATGTGAGTATCATTTGTATAGATTGTATAGATTATCTCGGGTTTTATCTGCCGCCTCAATTGCCTGTTGTTTAGCTTTGTTTGTTTCCGTCAAAGTCTTAGCAGTCTGTGAAGGAATACCACCATATGTCATAGCTTCTCGCAACGCAAACCGTAAACGATTTGCATCCTCACCTAATGTGGGATCCGACTGTTGCAAATCATTAAATAGACTCACTAATTCATGCGGGTCGGCCTCTGACAGGATTGGGTCGGTCAGCAACATGTGTTGTAGGTTAGTGACGATGCCTGTTTCTTTAAGGCTTTTATCAATTTTGGCTTGGCGTTTTTTAGGAGAAAAAGTTGTCGATAACAAATTAACTAAGGCTCCTTTATTATCAGAAGGTCCAGTTAAATACTCAACAACCGAACTAGGAGTAGCCCGAGGGACAAACGAGGTAAGCGTTTTCGTAGCGGCGGCAGCTGGGGTTGCCACAAACTTATCAACGACAGCTTCCGTGGCATCTTGGGGGCTCTTTCGTGAGCCCCGCTCTTTGTCATCCCTACCTCTTCCTCCGGAGCCCCTATCGGAGGACGTGCCTCTAGATGTGCCCCTAGACGTGTCCGTAGTTGTGCCACCAAAATCGCCAACCGCGCTTTTTAACATGTCCGCGCAAGCATCCACCATACGCAGGGATTGTGCGGCTTCTTCCGCTAAGTGAACTAAACCAGAATTATCCGCAGTCAAAAACTTAGTTGAAGTTAAGAACGTCTGTTGATTGGCATACTTAGTAACCGAAGTGGTTAAATTGTTTAAAACTTCTCTTGTGCTGTCGTACCCTGTAACGGATTTAACAACGTGTTTAAAGACGCGATTAAGGTGTCCAGTAGAGTCATGCAAATCACATGCAAATTTAGTTAGTAATTCCGGCTCATCAAGAATTGTCTGTTTAATGAACGCGGCAGTCTTTGAGAATTCCTCTAATAGGTCATCTTGAATCCCGCGTAATTCTTCGTAGTTTCTTTCGTCTACAATTGTGTCGTTAAATTTAAATCCTGCTTTCTTACCAAACGTGGGTTCAAGCGGATTCTCACGGGTGTCTAAGTCCGGCAATGAAACCACTTGGAGTTCTGGCTTGAAAAAATTAGGCACACTCTGATTTACACGGAGTGTGTTGCTAATAAAAACTGAGGAACTTTTAACACCAAAATGCCTTGCAGATTTATCGTAAGATTTACTGAGTACGTATTTGGTAATCTTATCTTTGGCGACTTCCGGATGCATCTCGTGCAACGCGTTAATTTTTTCTTCATCTTCCATATCTCCAAGCCCTTCCATATCTCCGTCAGCTAGTCGATTAAATTCTTCTTCTTCTTCAGTTAATTCCTCCTCCGGTGTGTTTTCGACACTGGTAATTGCCGGAGTCTTGCTGTCGTTTGTGTCAACTAACTGGTGCAAAGCTAATTCCGGCAACCCGGTTGCAGATTTGTGCAAAACATCGGGTGTAGTAAATGTCTGTACCAATTGTTCCGTGTCAATTAACGGGACAGTGGCGCCGCGAGCTTCTGGATTTTGATCCATCCACGCCACAGACCTTGCGGTGTTTAAAGTCTGCGCCAATTTCACTAATTGAGCAGGTGCAAGATTATGAGATTTAGCGTAGTCCAATAGTATGGGCTCCGCAGTACCCGCCGATTTAATTCGGGGTAATAAATTCTGAATTGTAGTAAGGATGTCTGCGGGTGTCATAGTTTGTTGTATTCTACGCTAATTCAAATATTATAGCAATAAGTCTATTGCGGCTGTTAATTACCGTATCACTTCTGCTGTAATAGTAAAGTCTTGCCGTCGAGCCAAGGTTTCTGATCTGTGCCTATGGAAATCTGCAAGTACAGTTCGTCCGGGATTCTTGTCATAGAATGGAGACTCTTGAGTCTCCCCTCCGCCCGCTTTAGCCGCCGCCAATAACTGCCTGGCCTGATACATACCCATGCTGGATCCTGGACCTTGATTTAACCACCCGTTTTTTGCTAACATTAACCCATTCGCCATGATCAAAGATTCCAACCTGGCGGGTGTGTCTTTTCCTTCATACTTCTGCAATACGTCGGAATGAAACCCAGCAAGATATAAAAGATCTTTTGCGCCGTGATTGTATCCCGCCCGCATTAACAACATGTCTAGAGTCTCTGTGTCGGTGTACCTGTCGTAAAATTCTACGAGTCTTCCTTGCGGATATACAATGGAAGAAATAAACATGTGGTCTTCTTTGCGGTCTAAAACATTAAAGAACAATTTTTCATAAACTGCTACAACGTTTTTGGGAATGTTTAATGTAGACGCTACGTGTTCTACGGTGGCGCCTTGCGTCATGATAAGCGCGTTTAACAGTGCCTTGTCTTTGGACTTGGTAGGGTGGGTAAAACTTAACGCCTGTAGTAGTGTTTTATCCCTATATTTTTGCGGATCTCTGTTGTACAAATAGGCACGCCACACGGCAGTATCCTGATTCTTTAATACAACCCCTATAGGTAAATCGTTGTATGCCTGTGTCTGGGCGAAGGTCCACCCAAATTGCAAATTCTTATAGGCATTAAGAAATTTAGTTAATTTAGGATCATCTTTACCCAAAAGCGACTCGATAGAAGTGGAACTATAATTGTCCACTAAGACATCTTCTCCCGGGGGAGGCATCTGGTCGCACATGTGTTGAATTACGCACGCATTCATATTGATGAATACCATGCCACACAGCTTACTAACTTTGCAACGTTATTCGAAACTTTTTATAATAAATTACTTATAATAACTTATTGTATGAGCGTTGTTATCGTTATTCGTGACGCTATTCGAGAAACGTCCTGCCGCAGATCCGGCTAGTCCTCCGAAACCGCCTGCAATAATTGAGTTTTTGTTACGTTTAAGCAGCTTTGAAAACCAATCACCAGCACCATCATTATTAGGAAAGTCACCTGCACCAGGGTTATCCCTGTATATACCTCCAGGCATTAATTCAGTGTCTGACATGGATCCTGCAGGGTCAAGTTTCACTTTTCCAATTCTAGGAGCGTCGGTGATCCCCGTTTTTTCTTTTGCGTTTGCGGCAACCCAACTCTTGCCATTCCTTTCATAGTTGGCTTTTTGTTTTAAGAAATCTTTAGTGGAAACCCCAGGCATCTCAAAGTGTTTTTTGTCACCAGTTCTTCCAGCTGCAAACAACTTTTCTTTAACAGCGCTTTCACCGCTACGAGATTTCATCGCTTTTTCGGCAAAGTCTTTAACACCGGCTTCACTGTGCGCAGCGCGATCCATAAGAGCTAATGGAGCCGATTTAACCTTGGGTGCAGCTTTAAACAGAAATTTTGCAGCGTCTTCCATAGCCCTACCAGATATTGCATTCTTGGTCATAGGTAAATTAGACATTTTAACTAAATGAAATGCGAGTGTTGTGTAGTTATTCATAAAGTTTGTATTTTGTAATTAATTTATAATGACATGTATTTTATAACAACACAATGTTATTCGAGACTTTTTATAACAGTGCCAAGTGGTAACGACATTTCACCGGGGCTACTTACAACGTGCGCTGCTGCATGGGCTCGGGATTCCGGAGTAATATTTTTGTAAACAGCGGAGTTTATTAGACCTTTAAGTAAACCAGCGCCGCCTCCTACAGCTGCCCCCATACCACCTGATTGAAGCATGGCGTTTACTAGCTCCTCTTTACTTGCTCCCCCTAAATGTCCCCCTATTCCCGCAACTCCGGCTCCGGTAACTCCACCGCTAAGTGCCCCCAACAAAGAAAGTTTACCCGCATTTCCAAGTATACTATTATTTATTAAATCGCTGTGAGCTTCGTCTATGTTCTTTTTTCTAGCTTTTTCAGTTACGCCCTGTGCCATTAGTTTAGACAAATATTCTGGACCCCCAAGTGCTTTGGAAATTACCGCGCCTCCTAGGGCCCCAAGAGGAATAAGTGCGCGGGCATCTCCTTGTCCGCTTGCACTAATACCTTTACCCACTAACCCACCTAAAGCCGCCGGAAGTAATACACCCGCGGCGCTCCCTAGCGTAGCTCTCAAGGGATTTTCAGCTAATGTTTGATCGTTTAACGCTCGCATTCCCAAATAGCGACCAGGCGCAGAAGTGTTAAAACGCCGCTCTTTCGCGTAAGGATCGTCGTAATTTGTTGTGTGGATAAGCGCCGCGTTTTTAATGTTAGCTGCATCAACTAAATGTAATGCTAATTTTGTGTAGTTATTCATAATGTTTGTTTATAAAGATCAGGTAAACCTTTGTACCCTGGCGTAAATCCAAACTGCCCAGCGTCCAATATTTTTTGTTGTATAGGGTTAGTCGAAGGCTCAAGGCCGCGTGTGTATGTATTATAAGAAGGAATTCGTGCTCCTTTAAAATATGCTAATACTTCTGGTTTGGCTCCTTGCTGTTCCAAAAACTGCAACGCCGCATTGTTGGCCCCGAGTTCGTCTACAATTTGCCCCATTTCAGGTAATCCGGGCACTTTATGCATGCCATAACTGTTGCCCAGACCCGCAGTTCGCATGGCTGTAGAATGCAAGTCATGTCCAGCCTCGTGAAATAAAGAAGCAATAGGGGAAGGATTTGTCCCGCCAAAAACGCCCTCCGTGTATTCTGTAGCATGCCTACCATCTGCGGTGGGTTGCATGGTAAAAGTATTTCTGGGTCTACCTTTTGCCACATCAAGTCTTTTACCTTGAAAATTCTTTGCTACAGGATCCCAGGAATCGGTTGGCCGAGAATATTTAGACTCCCCAACCGGTAATTTGGAAGTGTTCGGTAACTGAGCCGCTATCTCCTTGGGTTTTACCCGTCTAATTGTACCGCCAGTAGCTTTGATTTGCCGTATTAATGCTTTAATAGGGCCAGTGTTTCCAGTTAACCCTTTATACCCTAACACGGCACCTTTTACCATACACATCCCCAGCGCTATTTTTGTGTGTGGAGTCACCGTGGGAATTAAAAAGCGTGAGGTAATTCCATTACACCTTTTGCGACAGAACCAGCTTGCCCTACCCCTTCACGAATATCCGGATTCAGCAATCCCCTAACGGCGCTTGTTAAGAAGTTTCTTCTGCTTACTGGTGTGGGTAACGCTGCACGTATCCCTGCTTCTGGTAACGACATTTGCCCTAATGGACTAAAAGGTTTTGCAACAGCGGCGGCTCCATCACCCATTACCGAACGCTCTATGCCTGGCATTGCTAACCTAACGCCTGCCATACCCGTATCTTTGATAGCCTGCCGTCTAGACAAAAGAGGATTTACACTTAGTTTGGAGGCAGCTTCCGCTAAACGAAATTTACGATACATTTCTAAAGCGCTGGACATTGATCCACCCACACCGGACGCTAGTAACTTACCTAATACGGAGAAGCTTGCTTGTTTTAAAGTAGCATCTGTTTCTGGGACACCCCCCGATTGTATAACATCTTGAAATAAGGGTAGTGGAAGTTGCGGTTTAACATGGTTACCAAAAAGTAATTTTTTCCATGCTATAAGAGACGCGGGTGTTGCCGCTTTAATCATACCATCATCAGCATTAGAAGCTTTGGCCTCTCTAGCTAATCTAGCTAATCTACCCATGAAATCCTCATTATCAGGTACATCCATGGGTGCGACAGGCGAGGCTACCGCCTTTAACGGTTCTTTTTTGTGATTAACTATACCAGCCGTGTCGGAGGTAGTAGCGGGTTTGCCTTCTGGGTTTAAAATAACTTTGTCAGCGGTAGTAGCGGGTTTACCTTCTGGGTTTAAAATAACATTAACGTTCGCACTAGTAATAGGCTTCCGATCACTACCAACTAAAGTATTCGCTGTTTCGCTGCTCACAGCTTCCCCCTTACTGTTAACAATACTAACTGGGTCAGAACTTTTAACAGCCTCACCTCTCCTATTAACTATAGGTTTTGCAGGGGCTTTTTTACTTGGTTTAGGAACTTCTTTGCGAATTTTAGTTTTAAGCTTTTCGGCTTTAGCGAGTAGCTCGTCCATCAAACTAGCTTTTGAGTGCGCCTCCGCTTCCGACAAGGTTTTACCAACTGTTTTGACCGGGTTACCAAACGGAGTAACCATTGCCCTAAATAAATTCTTTAAAGAATCTATTTTTTCGTGTGGGTGTAATGCAAAATCCCAAGTATCTTGGTAGCTACCATCAGGATTTACATGGAAACCTCCCATATGTCCGGTTTCCATAAACTGCGGTTTATTGGTGGCCTCAAATTGAGGTTTTCCTCTAAAGGGTTCTATGCGCTTCCCTTCAATTGTCGCTAAATCTACAGCTGCATCCGCGTTGTGCGGATTCATCATGAATTCACCGGGTTTACTTCCTGGAGTAAAATATTCTGATGTACCTGGTAAAGGTTCCAGTCCAAAAAACTTTCTAAAATGGTGAGACCTACCTTTAGCCTCCCCGATCATTTCCCCCGTTATTGGCTTATCTTTTACTACTGCGTTTACGAGCTCTTTAAAAGATTTACCTTTGAGTTTTTGGGTATGCGCTTCTACAGTGTAATCGATAGGATCCATGAGATTAGTCATGACCCGCCCAATTCCTTTCTGTAACGCCCTTGGTAGAAATTTACCACCAATACCACCCACTCCCGCCCCAATCCCCGCGTCAGTAAGTACGGACTTTAAAGTGGCATTGTCATTGGTTAATCCAATTCCAGCACCTGTCGCCGCGCCTACCCCACCTAACCCTAATACATTTTTTAATTGGTTTTTAGGATCTACTAAATTGTACGATAGTGCTTTTCTTAAAAGGCGCTCGGGATGCCCTTCAATAGCTTTAAACGCTTTGTCAATAAACGGCATATGGGTTTTATTTTACATTAAAACAATGCAACACTAGTCTGCATTGTAATTAGCCCGCAAATGTTCAAGCACTCCCCCTAAACCAGCCCCACCAACTGCGGCAGTTGCCGTATATCTATTAAACAAATTATTCATAAGATTACTTATTGGGGCGGAAATGGCTTCAGACTTTTGTGCTGCTGGAAGTGGTACATGTTTCTTTGCAGCCGCTTCTGCAATATTTCTTAAACCTGACCCAGGCGTTTGCATCATTTTAGCTGCAATATTTATTAAATCTGAACCGGCGGGTTGCATCATTTTACCTGCAATAGCTGCTGGTGTCTTTGCAGCCGCTTCTGCAATATTTCTTAAACCTGACCCAGGCGTTTGCATCATTTCAGCTGCAATATTTATTAAATCTGAACCGGCGGGTTGCATCATTTTACCTGCAATAGCTGCTGGTGTTTGCATAACTTGTTTTCTAAGTTCGGACAATGGTGGAAGTGGTACATGTTTCTTTGCAGCCGCTTCTGCAATATTTCTTAAACCTGACCCAGGCGTTCGCATCATTTTAGCTGCAATAGCTGCTGGTGTTTTTGCATTCTTAATCACATTTAAGTTAGATGCATCGACTACATGAAATGCAAGTTTAGTGTAATTATGCATAATTTTGTTTGTTAACGTTTTCCTAAAGATGGGCTGCCTTCATCTTCGTTTTTATTTCTTTGGCGTAATGACAGTACGAGATCCCCGTGAGCTTTAAAACACGAAATCAATTCTTGTTCTTTATCCGCCATAGTGTCAACACCAAATGCCTTTTCAAAATCTTGGGGCTTCCAGTAAAACAGAAACAAAATACGACCCATCCGGTCTAGGCCAGTTTCTAAGGCAGGGATATATTTGTCAATGACGGCGGCGGCATCAAACGTTTTTACCATAGACCCGAGCACCCCATGCTCAAATGCGAATGGTAAGTCTTTGCTTTTCTGAAGATTTTTAATGTCTCCGGGACTCGCACTTAACAGCGTTTCCAAATCCAACGCATCATCGGATTCAGTTTGTCTCCTATGCACCGTGTTACCGCCGGAGGGGTCCCAAGTCTCGTTAAGCGGGATTTCTCGAATAGGAGGTTGTGCAGTTTCAGTATCAAGAGTAAAGCTCTGTGGAGCTTCTGTTGGTACTTGCAGTACACTATCATAGTCAGTAGTAAACTGTGGGTGATTCAACAGCGTAGTAACGCCGTACGCCGCTTTAACATTCTCTGGGGCACCCAACACAAACTTAACTTTGTCAGCGTCAACCAGCTGCTCAACAAGCTCCATAACGGCAGCTCCCGGGATACGGCAATCATGTGCCAAATACGCCGCGGCAGATTTAACCGTTTCAAATACTACGATGCCCTTTCGCGATCCAACTTTAATTTCGTATTTATCGTCAATCTTTCTCTTAGCCAAATAGCTGTCATTAAAGTTACCGCGAGCTAATTCAGACACAAACGCCGACATGGGCATAAGCCTTGGAACGTCTGCCAATACTTTGTCAGTTTCATTATTCCTGACTAAGTTATTTTCGTTTTTTTCTAGATCCAACGGAATGTAAATAACATCCGCATTTAAAATTCCTAATTTCCAATCAGTCCTGGGTGCGTCTTCATTAATTATAAGATTAACACTATTACACCTGGCATAAGATTGATTTATTTGCTGAATTTCTATCGCGGTTACCCCCGTAGAAGTTTTAGACACGTCTTTTATAAAATACGCGTGCGAAGCGGCAGTATGCGTGCGCGTATCAAACATTAAATACGCTTTATTGACTTTTGGTTTTTTATCTCCCAAAGGGATAAGCACTTCTGCTACAGTTTTAGAAGAAAGTTTACCCATAACAGAACGGCGCATTCCATAATATTGCGGTTCTAAATATGTCAATTTTGGTTTTGCAAATACCAGGCCCAATTCTACGGAAGCACTATCATCTTCGTAATCCCTTGCAGGAATTAACGATCCCACACTATCTCCGCCCCCTACGTGCGTTACATGCACCACTACAACCTCTACAGGGCCGTCCGCATCTACAACGGGAACATTGTATACGCCAGGAGAACTAATTTCTTCCCAAGACCCTGCGTCTTCGTAAATGGTCGTTAGTTTGTCCGGATCTCTGTTATCCTCAATAGCAAACCCGCATTTGAACATGCTATCCAAATCTTCATTTTTGATACTGGCGTTTTTAACTCCACCAGTATGCAACACCAACAACGGCTTGGAAACGGATGCCGTCTTCACCACAGGAGCATCTTGCAACTCGGGGGGAATGAGCATGTCCATATCCCCGTCAATTGCCTGCATGATAGCCTCTGCGCAAATTGCACTAGATTTAATTAACTCAGCAATATAACCGAGGGCGGGACGTCCCCCATCTTCCACAATGAATTGGCGTAAAAGACTGCCGGGGATATAACTAGCCCATTTCTCCATGGAGGTCATGGAGTCAATTAAATCGGCTACCGTGTCTTCTTGCGTAGCGGTTGGATTACTTGACTGAAGTACAACGCTGGCTTGCTTGTTGGTTCTGCGAGGAAAAATTAATGGAGATAAATCAGCACCAGTGGGAAGTTTGTTTAACCGACTTCTGTCCTGCCCTTTGCCGATTGTAGCATTTGATTTTTTAGTAAGTTCTTTAACCCATGGTTCAGTAAAAGGAACAAATAACGAAGGGCCTACTCGGTACAACAATTCCTGGCCTTTGATTTTCCCATTAAGAAAGAACACTGGGGCGTATATCAATTCCCGATCTACTCTAAATGCAAAAATACCAACAAGCTTGTTCTTGTCCTCGTTTGCGTGGATTAATTCAAACCCCAAAAAATGCGCGGGTTCCAGAAGTTTACCGGCACGTTGAGCCACCGTCGAATACGCTTGAGAAGCAAATTCTTTTTCCACCTCATCCGTATTTAAAACGGTAGATGCTACTTTCTTCCAATCGTAACTTGATGTAACGGTGCTCATGTCTTTTTAAAATTAATTATAGTGATCTTGATTTTGGGCGTAAGTCCGCAAGTTATTTGCGTACTGGTTCATTTGGCTAGGGCTACCGACATATTTCAATGCTTTGCTCAATCTGTCTCCTAACCTAGCCCCACCCAATTCATCCATTTGATCTGCGACGGAATTTGAAGTTTCGGCAATACCCTGTGCTCTGCCTTGAGCAATAGCATCTGCTTTATTACCTAAGCCTGCCACGCCAGGAGCCATCATAAATGCCTCAACTCCAGATGTGGGTAATGCAAACATTCCTACCCCTTTACCGATATCAATCGTTTTTTGCATGCCTGGGCTTAACTTCTTATATGCGGCGTCAACTCCTCCTTGTAAACTCTGCGAAGTGGCAAGTCGTTTACCAGTTACTGGGTCGAACCCCAAATTCCCATGCATTTTTTGTCCCCAGTCTTTAGCAAAATTTTGATATTGTTTTTGTTTTCCCACATTTAACGCAGCGTCGTAAGCTTGACGGGCGGCGCCGATTTCTGCAGCTTTTCCGCCTTGATTTGCTAAATGTAATGCTTCTTCTGCAGCTCTTACTCCACTTGCACCTTCTCCCACATGTTTTCCAAAAAATGCACCAATTCTAGGGACAATGTTTTTGGCCTGACCCAATACTTTTCCACCAACAGCTTTGGCGAACGCACCAAATGCCTCTTTAGTATGCCCAGCTTCAAGTTCGTTAATGGCAAATGCCATTTTAGTGTAGATATTCATAAGTAATTTTCTAAGTAACTAATTAAAATCCAGGATATGCAGATGCTCTTTTATGTAAAGGAAATGCGTTGGCAGTTTGGAGCGTTTTAGCCGGATTTCCTTTTGATGCCTGCAACGCCTGCATTTTGGATTTATCTTCTGTGCTGTTTGGGTCGTATGAAGTGCCGTGATATTTTTTAAACAGGTCGTTTTGTCCGCTAGGTGCTGCAGAACTTGCGTTTGGGTATCTCCCGGCTGGTGGTGTAGCGGCGGCTGGTCTAGGAATGGTTGTATTTGCTCTGTTTTCTCTAGGATCAGTATATGGCGCGGCTGGAGCGGCTGGTGCTACTGCTTGCCCAAATCTTTTAGCGGTGTCTGGGTTTGTTTGACCCATTGCGTCGGTTCCATAAGGTTGACTTGATGCTGCAGGAGCGGCTGGGGTGGGATTGCTGTTAAAACCCATTGTGGGAGATCCCTGTTCAACCCCAGTTGTTATGCTAAGTGATGGAGGGGCAGCAGGAGTTGCTGTTGGACCATTAGGCATACCTACCGCACCTTCTGTTGCCGAAGGTTTTGACTCAAAACTACCTCCGCTTCCCGAATAACTTTCATCTCTGGGGTTTACAGCTCTGTCGAGCGGACTCCCGTCGAACGCGGTTCCCCGCGTGTGTCGGTATGCATAGTCGCTAGCATCTTGTCCGGCACCTACCACAGCATTTCCAACATTCTTAGCTCCTTGAACAGCGGCATTTCCAACATTTTGTGCGCCTTGAACAGCGGCATTTCCAACATTCCTAGCTCTCTGGGCAACAGCACTTCCGGCGTTTTGCACGCCCTGGACAGCATCACTAGCTGTATCAGCGATTCCACCAGCGACATTCTTAGCTCCTTGAACAGCAGCATTTCCAACATTCCTAGCTCCCTGGGCAACAGCACTTCCGGCGTTTTGCACGCCCTGGACAGCAGCATTTCCAACATTCCTAGCTCCCTGGGCAGCCGCACTTCCCATTTGTCCCACGCCGTTCCAAACATTATCAAATCCCCGTCCAATAGCTTTTCCGGTTTCGTGAGCCGGGCTACCCTCAAAGGCGGAGCCTCGAACTCCGAGACTACCAGCATTTTTTAGCATCCCCGACACAAAGTTAATTTGATTAGACATATATTTAGTTGTTATTTAGTTGTTATTTAGTTGATTGTTTAGGATTTAAAAAGATTTCATGGAGGGATTTAGTAGGAAGGTCTTGTAAGTGTTTGTACGTACCGTACCCTGCCGCACCAGTGCCTAACAGTAATGGCAACGATGCCGCTAAGTGAACCCGCTGGTCTTTAATTTTTGCAAGATGCAACGCCAAACCCGTCAGTTCATCTATGGCGTGATAGGAACCCGCGCCTGCTGCTAATCCACCATAAATTGGCATCAATTTTCCAAACAAGTTTTTAGTACGTTCTGGGTCCGGCTGTTCTGCGGCTGCTGACTTAATGTCGTTGGGAGATTTTAACAAAATTTCAGGAAGTTTTTTAGCATTTATGTCTTGTAATTTTTTATATCCTTTATACGCAGCAATACCGCCAAGTGCCCCAGACGTAAAAGGTCCTACTAAATCTTCTAAGACATGCTGCACTGTTTCAAAAGCAATTGCACCCCCTAATCCGGGCATAATAACTTGGCCTAACAAGTTTTTAACTCGTTCTGGATCCGGTTGTTCCGCAGCTGCTGACTTAATGTCGTTGGGAGATTTTAAAAATATTTCAGGGAGTGATTTAGTAGGAAGGTCTTGTAACGTTTTGCCCGCGGTGTACCCCAATGCACCAGAGCCTGCCAGTAGTAGCGGCAACGCTCCTAAATAAACTTTTGGGTTTTTAATTTTTGCACGACGCAACGCCAAATTCGTCAGTTCATTTAGGGCGAGAAAGGAACCCGCGCCTGCTGTTACTCCACCGTGAATTGGCATAATTTTGCCTAACAGGTTTTTAGTACGTTCTGGGTCCGGTTGTTCCGCAGCTGCTGACTTAATGTTGGCGGAGGATAAATATCTCATGTGCTTGTGTCCAGATAGTATATAAATAGTAAAATATGGTCAAGTGGTATTTACGTTAACCCCACGTAAACCATATTAGATTTACTTGTTTAAATACTTCCTTACAGAAAGCAAAAAACAAAACATCCCGAGTAACCAGCACAGACTAAATAGCATTGAATCGTTGCGCATATTAAAACAGCCCGGTTTGTTTGACGTCTTTACCAAATCCAACTCCTACAGCTAATCTAGGAGCCCAGTTAACGTTGCTTTCCACATTGGTGTCTTCCCCGCGAGTGGCCGAGTCAATCAAATTCTTAGATTGATATGAGCTGGTTAACTTCTGCAACCAATCATCGCTACTATGGCTAGCAGTTCGTAATCGATTCATTTCCGGTACAAACCCGGGAGCGGTACCTGACACGGTGACATTGCCGAAATTTGTATCGGATAAATGTTTGGTCATTCTCGGTGTTAATTTAGTCCCAATAGTGTAATGCAAAGCCGGAGCATGTAAATAGGTTCCCACAGCATCCGCTGGTTTGATAAACCTGGCGTCAGTAGGTGGGACGTAAGTGCTAGCCAATTTATTGTAGCTGACAACATCATCAGGTAAATAATTTCCTACCCCATCAGGATCTTCTACCCGCACATGGTTTATAGCCGCCCTAGCAATCATTTCCGTGTGTTTTAAGTCAGTATAAATACCAGTGTCATCTAACGCTTGTTTTAATCTATTAGCGTAGTACTTACGACCCTCCCCTAACCCGCGCAGTCTCACGATATCTCTAGGGTCTACAATGCCATCGCTAAGTTGGTCTCCGGCTTCTACAGTATCTCCAGGCTTTACCATCGTAGCAAACCCGGGTAATGCGTAATGTTCTTGCCCTCCAATCTTTATAATAGTCCCGCCTTGTGGAGCTTCGCTAATGTTTTCCACTTTACCATCCAATTCAGAAACAGCGGCTCTATGGGGGAAAGATTCTGGGCTTTGTACTAGTTGATTGATTACGGCAAAGCCCGAGAATGTTTTCTTACCTCCAGTCATACCCGCTGTGTGTTTAGCCCCTAAACTTGCTTGTGTAATTGGTTCACCAATTGCGTGCCCAGACGTAATACCAACCATGTCCCCGATGCCAGGCATTTTACCATCTCGACCTCCGGTAGACTCAGCCGATATGCCGTCGGCGCTATTATCGGTCAATGGGCTATGCACAATTACTGAAGTTACTTTTTTTCTTTTTAGGTCCGCCATCACGGATCGATTAATTAACGTACCCGCGGCGTATCCCCCAGCGGGTCTTGCCAATACCCTGTATTTTAATGAGG
>Ga0209190_1000485_pt1 | contig 28978 bp, 31 predicted proteins | sample M_140205_XF_Meta_FD_187315 | JGI IMG/M metagenome (GOLD analysis project Ga0209190, IMG submission 187315) | Freshwater microbial communities from Lake Montjoie, Canada to study carbon cycling - M_140205_XF_MetaG (SPAdes) (version 2) | ecosystem: Environmental > Aquatic > Freshwater > Lake...
CGATATTACAAACCTTGAAGAATTTAAAAGAAGTAAACTTGTTTCAAGAATTTTCCAAAATCCTGGCCATGGAACTGCACCGGATTTGAGTATAGGAGAGAATTTCCGACTTGCTGCCTTAAGAACAAAATCAAAAACATTGCAAATTGGCAATAACAAAGAATTTAAAAAACTAATTAAAGATAAGATTGCAAGTTTGGGTATGGGTCTTGAAAATAAAATTGATCAACCAATGGGAAGCTTGTCGGGAGGACAAAGGCAGGCGCTTACTTTACTAATGAGTGTAATGGATGATACTAACGTGTTGCTTATGGATGAACCCACAGCAGCTTTAGATCCAAAATCAGCTCAGATTATTTTACAGATTGCTGATAAAATGAATAAGGAAATGGGTCTTACTATATTATTAGTTACTCACAATCTCCGGGATGCATATCAATATGGAAATCGTTTGCTACAATTTAAAGAAGGAGCTATTATTCGCGATATCAAGTCAAATGAAAAATCAAGCCTCACACTACCAGATTTGTATAACTGGTTTTAGAAATTATCGATGAGTAAAGAAATTATTCATCAATGTTTATTCCCTTTTACTACGCTAAACAAATGCAATACATGAGGAAACACTGCATCAAGGCCTTCCTTCACACCTTTAAGAGAACCAGGTAGTGTAATAATGAGTGTATTTTTTATAAAGCCTGCAACACCTCTTGATAGCATGGCATAGGGCATTCGCTCTTGGCCATAATTTCTTATTGTTTCCATTATACCAGGAATTTCGCGATCAAGTAAAGGTTTGATGGCATCAGGTGTAACATCTCGGGGCGACAATCCTGTTCCACCAGTAAAAAGAATCATATCAAAACCATCATCACTCAATTTTTTTGTAATTGATTGAATCCTATCGAATTCATCAGGAATAATTTCATAATTAGTAACAGCAATTTGATATTTTTTTAAATCATCAACAATAAGCTGGCCACTCTTATCTTCACTCTTACCTGCAACAATACTATCAGAACAAACAATTACAGCACAGCGCAAATCAGTTCCGTCGAAAGATTTGAAATCAGTTTTACCTCCTTTTTTGCTGATTAATTTAATATTTGAAATTTCTACATTAGGATCTATAGGTTTCAACATATCATAAATAGTTAAAGCGGTTACAGCTGCACCATGCATAGCTTCCACTTCCACACCAGTTTTATAAATAGCATGTACTTCAACATTAATTATAATATTCAAGCCCTCAGTAAAAAAAGTAATGCCAGTAAATTCAATAGGAAGAGGATGACAGTCGGGAATAGTATCACTTGTGCGTTTTACAGCTAATAAGCCTGCAGCTCTGGAAAACTCAAATACATCACCCTTGGGCACTTTTCTATTATTAACCGCCTCGATAGTCTCTGGTTTAGAAACAGAAACTATTGCTGAAGCTATAGCAATTCTTAAACTATCCAATTTATGAGTAATGTTCACCATAATCAATTGTTTATTTTCCACTGATGTGTTTCGTCATTAAATATTTCCTTTCCCCAAACTGGCAGTTCAGCCTTAATTAGTTCAACCACTTCATTACAAGCTTTTGTAGCATCGCTTCGATGAGCAGAAGAGGCAAAAACGAATAAACAGATTTCCCCGGCTTTAACTATTCCAATACTATGATATATATGCAAGCAAGTAAGTGCATATTTACTAAAAATGCCTTCTCTTATTTCATGCATTTTTTCTAGGGAAACTTCCTCATAGGTTGAATACTCTATAGCGGCTATCTCTTTTTCATTAATCACATCAGATCGTACCTGACCAAGAAAAATACTATGAGCTCCAATATTTTTTTTACTACTATGTTTGTCAATACTGTCAGCAATAAATACAGGAGTAATAGGGCCTTGGATAAAAATATTTTTAATTTTCTTTTCCATATATGATCACTTTTCTTTCTGAATACCATTTTTGAATACCACCTTGCAAACTGTATACTTTTTTAGATGTGCCAAGCTTTAGAGATAATTTTTGAGCAGCATATAAACTTCTTTTTCCGGTTTGACAGAATAGTATGATAGTTTCAAATGGCACTTCATTGAGCAATCGTTCTTGTTGAGATAAGGGAATTGAAAGATAATCAAACTCAGTAACGATTGGCTTTTCGCCTATTTCACGTACATCTACAAAGGCAACCCCAGATTTAGATAAGGTTTCATTGAAATCGTAAATACTTATTTCAAGATCAGGAATTAAACACTTCAACTCATAATTATAGGCCTCAAGTTCAGACAAAGTCTTTGGAGCAATATTATTTTTAACTTTATTAGGAACTAAGTTAATCTTATAGATGTTGTTAGTTGATGTATTATAAGTAAGTAATTTATTAATAAGAGGCATTCCAGTTCCTGTCACTAATTTAATTACTTCATTAGCCATCATAGTACCAATAATTCCAGGTAAAACGCCTAAAACACCAGCCTCAGCGCAATTTAATATTTCGTTTTCAGCTGGGGCTTCTGGGAAGAGATCTCTATAACTAACTGCAGGAATATTTTCGGAAGAATGATTAAAAATAGCCACCTGTCCCTCTACTTGTGATACAGCTCCATAAATAAAAGTTTTGTTCAGTATTACACAGGCATCATTTACAAGATATCGAGTGGCGAAATTATCCGAACAATCCAAAATCAGATCATATTGATTGATAATAGCCACAGCATTAGTATTGATCAATCTTGTATGATAGATATCAATTTGAATTTCGGGATTTAATAGCCTTAACACATTGGCTGCACATTCAACTTTACTTAAACCAATATCATTAACATTATAAAGCACTTGACGCTGAAGATTAGATAAATCAACTACATCATCATCGATAATGCCCAAAGTACCTATGCCAGCAGAAGCTAAATATTGAAGTGCGGGGCAACCCAAGCCTCCGGCTCCTATTACTAGAACTTTTGTCTGCAATAATTTTAGCTGACCCTGCTCCCCAAAATCTTTAAGAATTATTTGGTGATGGTATCTTTCGTATGTATTATCTGAAATCATTTAACCTCCGGAAAATGGCGGTAATAAAGCAACAACACTTCCTTCATTAAGAGGTACGTTACCAGTTACCATTTTTTTATCTACAGCTATAATATATTTTTCATTAGCAAGAGCAGGATATTTTTGCTGTAATTGCTCAATTAACTCAGTAGTTGATAATACATTTTGTAAGCTGATGCTGTTGGATTCAATTTCAGCAAGTCTTCCAAATAATATAACACTGATATGCATAAAGGCAAAGTTATGCAACGGGAGGGTACTAGGCTCCAGAAAACAATAATTTATAGGAAGCAATTACCAATACCAGGGATAAGGAAAGCCTTAGGGTTGATTCTTTAAACTTAATAGCGCCAAAGTAAGCGCCACAAATTCCGCCAGCCAGGGCTACAGCCACATAACTGTACATATCCGGACTAAAATGAATACCCTTCGAAAGCTGTCCGGCAAGGCCCGAAAAAGAGTTTACAAATATGAATAAAGCACTGACAGCCGCTGTAGTTTTCATATCCGACCATCTTAATAGTAACAATAAGGGCGAAAGAATGATGCCACCTCCTATTCCAATCAATCCGGAAATAAAGCCAATAAGTGCCCCAATTATTACGGATAAGTAAATATTAGAAGGCTTTGTATCTTTTACTTTGATATTTGAAAAGAAAAGAAATCTAATAATAGGAATAAGTAATATAATGCCAAGAATTTTTTTATAGACTAGTGTATCTATAGAAATTGAGCCTCCAAGAAAAGCAAGAGGAATAGATGCAAGTGCAAAAGGTAAAAATAATTTGAAGTTGAAGTGACGACCTCTATAAAATTGAAGGAAAGAAATTATTGATACAAATAAATTAAGGAGAAGGGCTGTTGGCTTCATTATATCTGGAGTAATACTAAAAATTGCCATCAGCGCTAGATAGCCACTTGCTCCTCCATGACCAACTGATGAATATAAAAAAGCAACCAGAAAAAGAAGTATATAGAATATTATTAAGGCATCCATATAAAATAATTAGGCTGGAAATAAATGAATTTCTACCCTATCAGAAGATTTGTACTCCATTACCTCTGATGGAATTACAACAAGACAATTAGCTTTAGCGAAAGAATTAAGCTTATAAGATTCCTGCGCAGTTAATATTTCAACATCACTTCCATTATAATAACCTTTTAAAAAATGCACAAGTTCATTTTTTTTAGAAAATGTATTTACTAAAACAGCTTCCCGCTTTGCTAAAGTTACTTTTTGCTTGGTCATTAATTCTAAAGCCAATAATACATATTCATAAAAGCAAGTGAGTACAGAAGAAGGATTTCCTGGTAGGCCAAAAACAATTTTATTATCCTTTTTGCCAAAAAAAAGTGGCTTACCCGGCTTTTGAAATATTTTATGAAATACTTTTGATACGCCACATTGATTGCAGGCTTCCAATACAAAATCATAATCGCCCACGCTAACTCCTCCAGTGACAATTACTACATCACTTGAAACGAGTGCTTGATTAACAGTATCAATCAATTTTTTCAAATTATCTCGCACCCTTAATACCGAAATATTTTTGAAGTGTAAATTCTCTAGGCAAGCAACTAATGTAAGTGAATTGCTTTCATATACCTGACCAAATTCAAGCTTTGTTCCTGGCTGTTGCAATTCATCGCCTGTAATAATTATAGTGGTTGTTGGATTAGGTATTACTGATGCCTGTGTAATACCAAGCCCAGCAAGGAAACCAATGGATGCGGGAGAAAGCGTAGTTTCTTTTGGTAAGGCAATATCTCCAGCATTAATTTCAGAACCCTTAGGTCTTACATGAGCTCCTTTTTTAATGGTTTCATCTTCTATAAAGAGATAATTATCTTTTACTGCCGATTTTTCTTTGATAACAATGGTATCAGCACCAACAGGTACAGGTGCGCCCGTAAATATCCGAACTGCATGACCGGGAGTAAGCGCGAATTTATTTGTAGCACCTGCAGCCACCTCTCCTTCTATTTTAAGTCCTACACCGGGTTGCCAATCTTGAAAATTAAATGCAAATCCATCCATAGAAGACTGAGGAAAGGGAGGCAAATCTATAGATGCAACAATATCTTCAGCAAGTATTTTGCCTGCTGATTCATGTAAAGACAATTTTACAGGCTTTAGTACTTCTACATTTGCCTTAATTATTTTTTTTGCTTCTGAAACAGAAATCATACTAGATAATATTAACCGCCAATAGAAATCATACTTCTATTATGAATATCTTCGGCCTGAATATTTATAAAATCTGAAGTAAACTGTCCGCCGAGCATTTCAGCCTTTGATGTAACACTTTGAGTAATTAACGGAACAATATCATCCCCCTTTCTAAACGCACTTAATATATCAACTTCGCCTTCTGAAAATAAGCAGTTTTTAAACTTACCATCTGCTGTAAGACGGATACGATTACAAGAACTACAAAATGGCGTGCTCATGGTGCTAATTATAGCGAAGGTTCCTTTATGACCAGGAATGATAAATGATTTAGCTGTATCATTTTTTTCATTTACTAAGGGAAGAAATGAATAAGATTCATTTATCTTTTTAAGAATTTCATTGTATGTAACCACCTTATTACTGCTCCATTTATTTCCAGTAAAAGGCATGAATTCAATAAATCGAATATGAACAGGATCATTTTTTGTCCATTCAATAAAATCATTAATCTCACCATCATTAAGACCCTTCATTACCACTACATTAATTTTAACATGAAAGCCTTTTTCTATACAAGTTTTAATATTGTTGTATACTGTTTGAAATTCGTTTCTTCTGCTAATCAATAAAAATTTATCAGCATGTAAGGTATCTAGACTAATATTTAATGAATTTACATTAGCAGTCTGCAATACATCAATGAATTGATGGAGTCTTGTAGCGTTTGTGGTGAGCGTTAATGTAATAGGAAATTTAGATAGCCTCATAATAATATCAGCTGCATCTTTACGAACGAGGGGCTCTCCTCCCGTCAAACGAATTTTAGTAACGCCAAGTTTTACGAATTCAGCGGCTATCTGTTCAATTTCTTGAGGCTGCATAAGCCTTGAGGCCGGTGTAAAATCGTAATCCTCTTCGGGCATGCAGTAAAAACAGCGAAGGTTACAATTATCTGTAAGCGATATCCTCAGATAATTATGAAAACGTCCATATGTATCGGTTAGGCTCAAAAATCTTAATTAATCGGTTAATAGAACAAATATCACTAAATAATATGTGAATTCAATCTATTACAAGCTTAGGAGAAGTTTAAAAAACGGTGTAATTATAAAGGGAAATAAACTATCTGCTGCTAGTTGCTCTTTGTAGCAAAGCCCTTATGTCTGGCCCAGGCTTTTCTAAACCACCAAAACCAAACAATTACTAATAAAGGATAAATAACTACAATGCCGTAATTGTAATAAATGGCATCTTGCCACTCAAAATGATGCATATGCATAGTAGCTCGAGTCATTCCGCAACCAGGACAATCAATTTTAAAAAAGACACGAGAAGGACATATTTCTAAACCAGTATTATCAAAATAATCAGGAGACGTCAACCAGAGTAATATGGGAAAAACTAACAAAGCTATCATCCATATTAGATTAAACCATCTATACTTTGTTGCAGGATTTACAAAACTGATAAGTGCCATGGAATAGAGTTTATATTAATTAAAAAAACCATGCTTTTGAGGGCATGGTTTTTTTATTGCTTTGTAAGCTATTAGTTATAATACTTTTTCATTTTTACCAAGGCATGAATTAATCCTGGAATACCACAAAGACAAGTAAGTAAAAGATTAACCCACCAATTGTTGCCAGACCAGTCGTCCATTATACCCATAGCAATCCAAGCAAAACCGAATATTGCTAACACTATATAAAGACCTTTTGAAATATCGCCGCCTTTTTTTGCGTCTTTTTTCAAAATTAATTGAGCAGCTTTTAACTTCATGGTCTCTTTTAGAGTCAACTTCTTTCCTGTCATTTTTTCAAATTGCTTCGGAGTCATTTTCAGGAAATCAACAACATTGCCTTTCATTAATTTAGACATGTCGTCATTAACATAAGTAGGGCTATTTCTGTCAACAGCTACTTCTTTCATAGGAAATGAAGCCTGTGCACTAAAAACAGTAAAAATTGCTAAAACAATAAACAGTGTAAGTTTTGATTTCATAATAAATTTATTTAGAATGCTAATTTAGGATAAAAACAATAAGAATAACAAATTTTTAGCTATTTTTTTTAACATCTACCAACTTAGGGGGAAGACGATGAGGAGAATGGAATAAAAAAAGGCTGTCTCGTACTTTTGAGACAACCTCTTTTTAATAACCTAAAAATAAAATTATGGTAATAGAACCCTATCAATTTTATGAATAACTCCATTAGTTGCTATAATATCAGCTTCTACAATATTTGAAACTGGTTCAGCACTTCCGCTTAACTTAACATTAGGAGCTGGAGAGGTTCCAATTAATATAGAGCTCATTGGGTTTAGGGTAGCAGCTGTGGCGTTATTAATTAAATCGCTAGCAAATACATTGGTTGAGATAATGTGAGCTTGAATAATACCAGGAATATCAGCTGGAGCCGGCGGTGTAGCAGCACTGAAAGCAGCATCTGTTGGAGCAAAAACTGTAAGTTTTCCGGGATTTTGAGCGGCAGAAAGTATAGCAGGTATGCCTCCTACAACACTCAATAAAGTAGAAAGGTCAGATTCACCCGCGATAATCTCAGCTATGGTTTCTGTTGGAGGAATCAAAACATTTGAAATAACATGAATTACTCCATTGGAAGCGAGGATATCTGCAGTCTTAACCATAATACCATTTACGAAAACGCCATTGGCATTTTTAGACGCATAAATATTTTCCCCCTGCAAAGTATTTACCGTATCACTTGCAGGAACAGATGAAGACAAGATTTTAGAACCTACAACATGATAGGTAAGTAAATTGGCAACATCTAAAGGTGGTAAAGAATTAATAAGAGCCGTATCAATTCCAGCGGCGGCAAAGGCGGTATTGTCAGGTGCAAAAACAGTAAGGGTGCCTGTCTCAAGTACTGAACCTAATCCTGCACGCGTAATAGCCGCTTTTAAAATAGAAAAATTGGGATTACTATTAACAATACTGTTAATATTCTGAAGAGACGGATTGTCGTCTTTTTTACATGCCGAAAAAATAGAGACAATTGATAGAAATAAACCAATTGTTAGTAAAGAAATTGTTTGTGTTTTTAATTTTAGTTTCATATTATTTTTTTAGGATGTAAAGTTAATAAGTACTCTTGATAATAAAAAAAATAAGAGAAAAATTCTCCCTATTAATGACTTTTTTCTGAGTCGGGAAACGTTGAGGGGAAGGGTAAATAATGAGAGAAAAAACGGCCGCCTTTCAAAAAGCAGCCGCTATTCTCATTGGGTAGTCCCGACAGGAATCGAACCTGTATCAAAAGTTTAGGAAACTTCTATTCTATCCATTGAACTACGGGACCAAAAAATATTTCAAATAACATTTATTTTCTACTCAGCCTATTATCAAAAGTTTAGCCCCGAACACTCGGGGTATTCTATCCATTGAACTACGGGACCAAAAAATATTTCAAATAACCTTTATTTTCTACTCAACCTATTATCAAAAGTTTAGCCCCGAACACTCGGGGTATTCTATCCATTGAACTAGGAGAACCAATAAGATGACGTTAATCAATTCTTTATCCAATTTTGATTAGCAAAGTTACTATGTTTTCAAGAAACTGCCATCCGTATGAATCATTCTAATCAATCGACTCCATTTTAGCAATAAGAGTATGGTATCAAATAAAATTCAGTGTAAACAAACTCAACTCATATTGGCTATTATATTGATCACGGAGCAGCAATTTTACATCTAAAGAATCCTGATGAAAGGATGGATGTATATATTGAAGTGTGCTGACGGTAGTTTCTATACGGGAAGCACAAAAAACTTAAAACTTAGAATTGCACAACATCAGGCCGGAGAGGGTGCCAATCATACCAGGAAACATTTACCCGTTAAACTAGTTTACTATGAGGAGTTTGAGAGAATTGATTTAGCATATCGGAGAGAAAAGCAAATTCAAAAATGGAATAGGAAAAAGAAGGCAGCCTTAATAAATAGTAACAGGGAAAAGCTAAAGAAATTGGCTGAATGTAAGAACGAAACGCATTGTAAATATAAACCCGCTGCCTTCGACTCCGCTCAGGCAGCGGAGTATTAGACTCCGCTCAGGCAGCGGAGCATTAGACTCCGTTCAGGCAGCAGAAGAAAAAAAACATTATAAAAAATATTCAAAAAATACAGGCGTATTTGAAGTATTCATTCACTTCAGCAAAGTATTGCCGAGAGTACTGTCAAGGGTCCGAAAAGTCGATCCGCTGCCTTCGACTCCGCTCAGGCAGCGGAGCATTAGACTCCGTTCAGGTAGCGGAGCATTAGACTCCGTTCAGGCAGCAGAAGAAAAAAAACATTATAAAAAATATTCAAAAAATACATGCGTATTTGAAGTATTCATTCACTTCAGCAAAGTATTGCCGAGAGTACTGCCAAGGGTCCGAAAAGTCAACACGCTTCCTTCGACTCCGCTCAGGCAGCGGAGCATTAGACTCCGTTCAGGCAGCAGAAGAAAAAAAACATTATAAAAAATATTCAAAAAATACATGCGTATTTGAAGTATTCATTCACTTTAGCAAAGTATTGCCGAGAATACTGTCAAGGGTCCGAAAAGACGAAGAATTGCCAAAATACAGTCGAAGAGCTGCCTGAGCGGAGTCGAAGGCAGCGGAAGGATCGAAAGGTCTCTAGCCTCTTACATCAAATATTTTAATGAACTTTGTAGCATGTTCAATAATCAGCATACAAAAAGGCTCCAGCACCAAACAATGGAGTTGCTGAAAAACTTTCAAAATATTCAACCAGCTTTTATTGAAATGCTGCGTGAAGCATTGCGTTTTCACGAATACCGTTATTATGTACAAAATGATCCTTTAATAAGCGATCATGAATACGACAAACTTTTTAAAGCACTTGAAAAAATTGAAATAGAAAATCCCTCTCTTATAAGTAACAATTCTCCTACACAAAGGGTAGGAAAAGGGTTAATAAAAAGTTTTTCAAAAGTGAAACATCTGGTTCCAATGCTATCTTTAGAAAACTCTTACAATGAAGAAGATTTGCTTGACTGGGATAGAAAAGTGCGTGAACTTGCAAAACTTGAAAATGTAGAATACTGTGTAGAGCCGAAATTCGATGGAGCAGGAATTTCATTGGTGTATGAAAAAGATACACTAACAAGAGGAGCTACACGTGGCGATGGCGAAACTGGTGATGATATTACTCCTAACATTAAACAAATAAGATCCGTTCCCTTATCAGCTGCTTTTTCTTCCTACGGCATTCGTCAAATTGAAATTAGAGGTGAGGTGCTGATGAATAAAAAACAATTCAAAAATTATAACAATAAACTGGCAGAAGAAGGAGAACAACCTTTTGCTAATCCACGCAATGCAGCTTCCGGAAGCCTTCGTATGAAAGATCCTTCAGAAGTAGGAAGAAGAAACCTTGAGGCCTTTCTCTATAACATTAGTTTTTTTACTGAAATAAATGATGACAATAAAAAAGTTCCTGCTACCCACAGCAATATGCTTGAAATGCTCTGGAATATTGGCTTTCGGAGTCCTAAAAAGGAAATGAAAGTAGTAAAAGGAATTAATGCTGTAATCAAACAAATAGAAGCTTACGAAGCTAAGCGCGACGAGCTCGATTATGAAATAGATGGAATGGTTATTAAGGTTAATGATCTTGAACTTCAAGAGCAACTTGGTATGACCTCACATCACCCACGATGGGCCATTGCATTTAAATTTAAAGCAAGACAGGCTACGAGTAAATTATTAGATGTAGAATTTTATGTTGGACGAACAGGAGCTATAACACCCACTGCAAAAATTGAACCAGTACATGTAGGTGGCGTAACAGTGAGCAGCATCTCTATTCACAATGAAAATTATATTAAAGAAAAAGATCTTCGCATCGGCGATGCTATTCTCATTGAGCGAAGCGGTGATGTAATTCCACAAATTGTAAAATCATTGCCTGAGCTTAGAACAGGAAAAGAAAAAAAGGTTTCGTTTCCAACAAAATGTCCAATATGTAATGATCAACTATATAAAACTGAAGATGAAGCAATATGGCGATGCATCAATATTAATTGCGAAGCCCAAGTTATAGAAAGAATCATTCATTTTGTAAGTAAGGATGCAATGGATATTAGAAGTTTTGGTGAATCGAATGTGAAAAAATTCTTTTCGCTTAGTTTACTTAAAGATATTCCCGGCATTTATACGCTTGATTATAATAAGATTGCAGAACTAGAAGGGTTTGGCGTCAAATCTATAACGAATCTGAAATCGGCAATTGAAGAAAGTAAATCACAACCGCTGCATCGCATCATATACGCCTTAGGTATTCGTTATGTTGGTGAAACTACGGCCAAAACACTGGCCCAGTCGATAAACGATGTAATGGAGCTTAAAAATTATTCGGTTGATCAATTAAAAGAACTTGAAGATGTGGGTATTAAGGTTGCTGAAAGCATACATGAGTTTTTTAAAAATCATGATAATATAACAATGCTTCAACAACTACAACAACTAGGATTGAAGCTGCAGCAAGAGAAAAAAGAAATGACTGGAGGCAACCTCAGTGGACAAACCTTTTTATTTACGGGCACGCTTACTCGCTTGAAGAGGTCTGATGCTGAAGAAAGGGTCGAAAAAAATGGAGGACAGATTCTCGGTGGGGTAAGTAGTAAACTTCACTATCTGATAGTGGGTGAAGACGCTGGAAGTAAGCTGGAAAAGGCCAAAAAAATGCCGGGTATTAAAATACTATCAGAGGAAGATTTTTTAAAACTGCTGCCAGAATAGTTTTAATATTGGTTACTTTTATTACTCATCTATTAGCTTTAATACTTCACTAGAATCTATAATATTAATAATAAATTACGAATCAATGATAAAGTCAATCGCAGGAGAAATTTGGAAACAAATGCAATTTGCGGGATATAAAAATTTGCGAAAAAAATATGCAGTATCTAGTACTGGCCGCGCGGCCAGCTACAGCACTTCTGTTAAAGAAGATGGAACTTTATTAAACGGATCACTTACTTCGGGATACCGAACACTTAACCTTCATGTAGAAAATGAAAATGGCACTATCTATATTCACCGCGAAGTAGCAAAGTCTTTCTGTAAGAAAAAAACGCCCCGTCATAAATATGTGATACATCTAAATCATAAAAAAGATGATAACAAGGCGAAGAATCTTCGTTGGGCTACACTTGAAGAAGTAGGGGTACATCAACAAAAAAGTCCAGAAAAAATTGCCTATAAAAAACGTCAGGCAAATCGTACAACGGGCCTTAAGCTAAATGCCACTCAGGTTAAAAGTATTAAGGATATTCTAAAAAATCCAAACAGAAAAATTACGTACAAAAAATTAGCTCTTAAATATGATGTGAGTGAAATGACATTGTATCGTATTAAGAGTGGAGAAAACTGGGGGCGAATAAAATAATCAATTATTGACAACAAATAGAAAAGGAATCAATGATGATTCCTTTTTAATTAATTAAAAACCTATGCTTCAAAAAGCAACTTTTGATTTCCTAAAGAAATTAAAAAAGAATAATAGCAAAGAATGGATGGATGCTCATCGTAGCTTATTTGAAGAGGCCAAAAAAGATTTTCAGTTACTTATAGAAGTACTCATTAAAGGAACAGGAAAATTTGACGCAGATATCTCAATCCTTGAGCCTAAGAAATGTATATTTCGTCAAAACAGAGACATCCGTTTTTCTGCAAATAAAACACCCTACAAAATTGCTTTTGGTGCTTATTTAAATAAGGGCGGTAAAAAAATTCAAACTGCAGGTTATTATTTTCATGCAGAACCCGGCAACTGTTTTGTAGCCGGTGGCATGTGGTATCCTGAAAGTGATGGGCTGGCTAAAATTAGACAAGAGATTGATTATAATTCTGATGAATGGAAGAAACTAATTAATAATAGTTCTTTTAAAAAGTTTTTTCCTGATGGGCTCGATAAAGAACATAGTGTAGTTAGATGTCCCAAGGGTTATTCGGAAGATAATCCTATGATGCCCTGGATAAAATTAAAATCATTTATTGTGATGAAATCATTTAACGACATTGAAATACAGGGATCAGGTGCTGCAAAAAAAATTATTGATACTTGTAAAATAATAAAGCCCTTAGTGAGTTTCTTAAACAGAGCTTCTGACTAAAAAAATGGCCAGTGATAAAAATCACCGGCCTTGCTTACCTCTGAAACCACAAGAAAGAGTTAGCGTATAAATAAATACAACAACATTAAGATTTGATCTTACATTTCTAAAACGAACGGAATATTGATTATTGTTGGTGTTCCTGAAGTCTTTTACTGACTTACTTTTATGGGATAAATTGGAAATAATTTCTATTGGACGAATAGAATAATGTAAAATTACGGTCTTTTTTAATGGTTTAATGCCTTTTGTGGAATTAGTTTTACTATTCCTTTATATGCTGTTTTACATGTTGAGGTACCCTTTTTTTATCTGTTTACTGATCTATCAACAACCCAATTTTAATGAGTGTTTCTTGGGCTCTTGCTACTAATGTCGTCTGGTTTTTTAAGCTATTATTTTATATAAAACTATGATGATCAATGCTAATTGACTTTCAGGATTTTGTAATTGATCCCAATAGCTGAGACAAATAATAAAGTAGCCTAGAAACCCTAGAAGCTATCCAATCTTCTTTTAAGTGAAATAATTGAGCACTTATCATAGTCAAAAAAAATATAATACTTGACATGTTATACGCTACAGCTAGAAAATAGTGATCAAATCTGGGTTAAATAAGACTCAAAAAAATGTGAAATAAAAACTAATAAGCGTTAGTTTTGTAAAACAATATGTCAAAAATTAGAACCGGACAAGGAAGCAGCAAAAAAGATGTAATCATTAAAAAAGCAGCTTCTTTATTTCGACAAAAGGGATATGCAGCTAGTTCGATGAGAGAGTTGGCAGATCTTGTTGGAGTAGAAGCACCTAGCCTTTATAATCATATTGGATCAAAAAGCGAATTACTTCAAGCAATCTGCTATACTGTAGCTAATGAATTTAACGGTCACTTAGGTAAGGTGAAAAACTCAAAAGAAAGTTGTTCCAAAAGAATTGAACAAGTAATTAGGTTTCACATTGAAATGATGCTTGAATCTTTTGATGAAGTATATGTAGCTAATCATGAATGGAAACAACTGGGCGATCCATTCCTTAGTAATTTTCTTCAGCAACGAAGAAGCTATGAAAATGTTATGGCCGCTATTATAGAAGAAGGCATTGCTTCAAAAGAATTTAGAAAGTTGCACTCTCATGTTGCGGTATTAACTATTCTGTCGGCAGTAAGAGGACTTGAATCATGGTTGCGTCATCGAAAAAACATCAGTAAGGAAGATCTTGAAAATAACATGGTAGAACATTTACTGAATGGGTTAAATAAATAATATGGCAGTACATTTTGAACAATTGAAGATTAAAAAATTGATAAAAGAAACGCCTGATTGCGTCTCTCTATCTTTTATAGTTCCTCCTGATGCAACAGAAGATTTTATATTCAGAGAGGGTCAAAATATTACGATTCGTAAAATAATCAATGGCGAAGAGGTTCGTCGCTCCTACTCTATTTGTAATGCCCCTTATGAAAACGAACTAAAGGTGGCTATTAAAAAAGTAGAGGGTGGTTTATTTTCGCCTTTTGCTAATGAGTCATTGCATGAAGGTGATACTATAGAGGTACTTCCTCCTACTGGAAAATTTAATGCCCATTTAAGCAGCAAGAAATCTCCCTCCTATCTTGCCATTGCAGCGGGTAGCGGTGTCACCCCTATTATGGGCATTATCAAGCATACATTACAAACACAGTCCGATAGCCAATTCACCCTACTGTTCGGAAATCGGAGCAGAGCTTCTATAATTTTCTTTGATGAATTACAAAATATAAAAAATAGATACCTCGGTCGTTTTAATTTAGTGAATATATTAAGTAGAGAAAGAACAGATATCGATATTCATTATGGAAGAATTGGACAGGAAAAATTACTTGCCCTGAAATCATTTGTACCCTATAATACTTATGATGCTATTTATTTATGCGGACCAGAAGAGATGATTTTTACTGCGCGTGATTTTTTACAAGAGCAAGGTGTGGATCCAAAAAATATTCATTTTGAATTATTCACCATACCCGGACAAGTAAGTACAGGAAAAACTATTAAAAAAGAAACAGAAAATACAGATACCGGTGAAAAAAGTAGGGTTACAATTAAGCTAGATGGTCGTTCTTTTGAAATGGATCTTGCCTATCAAGGAATGAGCTTATTAGATGCTGCACTACAAGAAGGTGCCGATCTTCCTTATGCCTGTAAAGGAGGAGTTTGTTCTACCTGCAGGGCTAAGCTTGTTGAGGGTAAAGTAGAAATGGATGTTAATTATGCGCTTGAACCTGAAGAGGTGGAGCAGGGATTCATACTTACCTGTCAAAGCCATCCAAGAACAGATAAAATAAAGGTAGATTTTGATATAAAATAATATACTAACGTTTGTTAGTTTTTTTGTATATTTAATAAATATTTTTACTATGCAGGAACTTGAAAATAAATTTCAGCAACACATTGACGCTGAAATAAAAATTGAACCCCGCGACTGGATGCCTGAAGCTTATCGCAAAACCAACATCAGGCAAATAAGCCAACATGCACACAGCGAAATAGTGGGAATGCTTCCCGAAGGAAACTGGATTTCGCGTGCCCCCAGCCTTAAGCGCAAAGCTATTTTAATTGCCAAGGTTCAAGATGAAGCGGGACATGGATTATATTTATATTCTGCTGCAGAAACATTGGGAAGCAGCCGCGATGAAATGATTAATGATCTTCATAGTGGCAAAGCTAAATATTCATCAATATTCAACTATCCCACCTTAACATGGGCCGATATGGGTGCTGTGGGCTGGCTTGTGGATGGTGCTGCTATTCTTAATCAAGTAATGTTATGCCGCACCTCTTATGGACCCTATGCAAGAGCCATGGTGCGCATATGTAAGGAAGAAAGTTTTCATCAAAGACAAGGTTTCGAATCCCTATTAGTATTAAGTAAGGGAACTAAAGAACAGCGTGATATGTGTCAGGATGCTATCAACCGTTGGTGGTGGCCGAGCCTTATGATGTTTGGTCCTAAAGATTCGGAAAGTACAAACAGCGACCAAAGTATGAAATGGAAAATTAAGCGTAAAACAAATGATGAGTTGCGTCAACAGTTTGTAGATATGATAGTAGAACAGGTAAAACTATTAGGCATGACACTTCCTGATCCTGATTTAAAATGGAATGAAAACAAAAAGCATTATGATTTCGGTGAAATTGATTGGACCGAATTCTGGAATGTGGTAAAAGGAAATGGACCTTGTAATCGTCAACGTCTTGATGCAAGAAAAAAAGCACAGGAAGAAGGACAATGGGTACGAGATGCAGCAATGGCTTATGCTGCAAAACAACAATTAAAAGAAAAAACAGCTGCCTAACCAATAAAAAAGAAAGCAATATGAATATTCAGATTAAAAAATATTATTACGGCGACATCCCCGAAGATCAGGCTGGCGGCTTCGTTTCTTCTTCTACACAATCCTCAGATAAAAATGAATGGCCGCTATGGGAAGTATTCATTCGTAGTAAGCAGGGTCTCGATCATAAACATGCCGGATCACTTCATGCAGTAGATGCAGCTATGGCTGTTGAAAATGCAAGAGATGTATACACACGTCGTCAAGAAGGTGTAAGTATTTGGGTAGTAGAAAGCAAATACATACATGCTTCAGATCCTACAGAAGCCAACAGTATGTTTGATCCTGCTGCAGATAAAATTTACAGACATCCTACTTTCTACGACCTACCCGATGAATTAAAACATATGTAATAACAATGTATAATTATGAATGCACATATTGATTATATAATTCATTTAGCTGATACAACACTGATACTCTCTCAACGTAACAGTGAATGGTGTGGCCATGGCCCAATTTTAGAACAGGATATTGCTATCACTAATATTAGTTTGGATCTGCTTGGACAATCAAGATATTTTTATCAGCATGCTGCCACACTACTGAATACAAAAAATAAATCCGAAAATACTACAGAAGATAGTTTGGCTTATCTGCGCGGAGAAAGAGAATTTAAAAATCTGCTAATTACAGAACTTCCTAACGGAGACTGGGGACAAACAATCCTCCGTCAGTTTTTTGTGAGTGTATATCATTCTTTACTATACCAACAATTGCTAAAAAGCAGTGATACACAAATAGCTGCTATAGCAGAAAAATCATTGAAGGAAGTTGCTTACCATATAAAATGGAGCAGCGAATGGGTGATACGTCTAGGTAATGGAACAGAAGAAAGTCATCGCCGAATGGTTGATGCAATCAATAATCTATGGGCCTATACAGGAGAAATGTTTGTGCCGGCTGATTATGAAGTAGAAGCAGCAAAAATGGGAATAGGTATTGATAGTGCTTCACTAAAGGAAGAATGGATAAATAAAATTGAACCTGTTTTTTCTGAGGCCACTTTACCAGTACCAGAAAAAATATTTATGCAGCTGGGTGGCAAATCAGGTGTACATACTGAATATCTTGGCTATATACTTACAGACCTTCAATATTTGCAACGTGTTTATCCTGGAGCTCAATGGTAATATTTAAATTTTGAAAATAGCAATTAATAATATTAACAACAGTAATAAAATTTTTGAAGAAGAAATCTTAACTATTTTATCAGGGGTTACCGATCCAGAAGTGCCTGTGCTTACCATACTCGACTTAGGAATAGTAAGAGCTGTACATGTTTTAGAAAATGAAATTGAGGTAATTATCACTCCAACATATTCGGGCTGCCCTGCTATGGATGCTATTTCCACTGATATCAGGCTGAAGCTAATAGAGGCTAGATATAAAAATATAAAGATTACAACTGTCCTTCATCCTGCCTGGACAACAGACTGGATGAGTGAAGCGGGGAAAATTAAACTTAAGGAATACGGAATTGCTCCTCCGGCACGACTTTCGGCTTCAAAAGAAAGTGCAATTGCTTGTCCTCAGTGTAATTCAATCAATACCAAAATAGTAAGTCAATTTGGTTCCACTGCGTGTAAAGAGTTGTGCCAGTGCAATGATTGTCTCGAATTCTTTGATCACTTCAAATGCCATTAATCATATTAAATTTGTAAAAAACCGGACTATGCCATCTATTCTATTTGAAATAAAAAATAATATTGGTTGTATTACGCTGAATCGTCCAGAAAAATTTAATTCTTTTAATAGAGAAATGGCCTTGTCGTTGCAGCATGCGCTTGATGATTGTGATGCCGACAAAAATATTCGTGCGGTTTATATTACAGGTGCTGGAAAAGCTTTTAGCGCAGGGCAAGATTTGGGTGAAGTAGTTGGAGAAAATCCTATGTCATTCGACAAAATTCTATTAGAACACTATAATCCTATTGTCAGAAAAATACGTCAGCTAAGTAAGCCTGTAATATGTGCTGTAAATGGTGTAGCTGCTGGGGCTGGAGCCAACATTGCGCTTTGCTGCGATATTACAATTGCCAAATCATCTGCTAATTTTATTCAAGCTTTTTCTAAAATAGGACTGATACCTGATAGTGGTGGAACTTTTTTTCTTCCTAGGTTAATAGGATTTCAAAAAGCATCTGCACTGATGATGCTTGGAGAAAAAGTAACTGGAAAAGAAGCAGAAGCAATGGGCATGATATATAAATGCTTTGATGATGATGTATTTGATACAGAAGCCTTCAAGATAGCTGCTATATTAGCACAAATGCCTACAAAGGGTTTGTCGCTTACAAAACAGGCATTGAATGTTTCAATGCATAACAATCTGATGGATCAATTAATTGAGGAAGATCGTTTACAAAGAAAGGCTGCAGATACAAAAGATTATAATGAAGGAGTTGAGGCCTTTATAGAAAAAAGAGTACCGGTATTTAAAGGAGAATAATCATTAAAAATAAAAAGATATGAATCCAAATGATGCACTTGCCCGTAAGGTAGTAGATCACATGATGGAAAAAGATCTTTTCAGCCAATGGTTGGGTATTGAAGTATTAGAAGTAAGGGAAGGCTATAGCCGAATTAAGATGGAAGTAAGAAAAGAAATGATAAATGGATTTAATATTGTCCATGGAGGAATTGCTTTTTCACTTGCTGATAGTGCTTTTGCTTTTGCCTGTAACAACCGAAATGTTTTATCTGTTGCTTTAGATACATCTATTAATTTTTTAAAACCTGTAAGTGTAGGTGATACCTTAACGGCAGTAGCTGAAGAATTGCATAATGGAAAATCGACAGGACTTTATCATATTACCATTATAAATCAGTTTAATAATAAAGTAGCTCTCTTTAAAGGAACATGTTTCCGCACTAATAAAAATCTTATACAGAATAATGATATATAAATTCGGAAATAATATTCCTGTTATTCATGAGTCAGCTTTCATTCATCCGCAAGCTGCCGTAACAGGTAATGTTATCATAGGTAAAGATGTTTATGTAGGTCCGGGAGCCGCTATCAGAGGTGATTGGGGAAGAGTAATAATTGAAGATGGATGTAATGTGCAGGAAAATTGCACTATTCATATGTTTCCGGGTACTACTGTATGGCTGAAAGAACAGGCACATATTGGCCATGGTGCTATTATTCATGGTGCTGTAATAGGACGGAACTGCCTAATAGGCATGAATGCCGTAATTATGGATAATGTAATATTAGGAGATGAGTGTATTGTAGGTGCCTTAAGTTTTATCAAACAAGATGAGCAATTTGCCAATCGAAGTATGATTGTTGGAAATCCTGCAAAAATGATCAAGGCGATTTCTGATGAAATGATCAAATGGAAAAGTGAAGGAACAAAATTATACAGGGAACTTCCTCAGCAAATGTTTAACAATTGGAGAGAAGTTGAGCCTCTTAGAGATATTACAGCTATAATCGATTTGCCCGAGGGTAGTTATAAAACATGGAAAGAAACAATAAATAAGGCCTCATAATTTTATTTCTACTATATTCTTTGCCAATTAGGCCAAATATTTCTCACCTTTGATGCAATGGAAAGATCGAATTTCGTAGATCAGATTAATATTTTCTGCAGAAGTGGACATGGTGGTGCTGGAAGTAAGCACTTTATGCGTAACAAACTGACTGCCATGGGTGGACCAGACGGAGGAGATGGCGGACGTGGTGCGCATATTATACTTAAGGGAAATGGTCAACTCTGGACCTTATTGCATCTTCGCTATTTTAAAAATGTACTTGCCGAAAACGGACAAAACGGAGCTGGCAATAACTGTACCGGTAAAAATGGAAAGGATATTATTATAGAAGTACCTCTGGGCACTATTGCTCGCGATCCTGAAACGGGCAAGGTAGACGCAGAAATACTAAAAGAGGGGGAAGAGGTTATTTTGATGAGGGGGGGAAGAGGAGGTCTTGGAAATTCAAATTTTAAAACTGCCACCAATCAAGCTCCTGAATATGCTCAACCTGGAGAAGCTGGTATAGAGGGTATTAAAATACTTGAATTAAAAGTACTGGCTGATGTAGGTTTGGTAGGTTTTCCCAATGCAGGAAAATCAACCCTCTTATCTCGCATTACTGCTGCCAAACCAAAGATTGCTGATTATGCTTTTACTACTATAATTCCTCAATTAGGAATTGTTGAATACCGAGAAGGAAAAAGCTTTTGTGTAGCTGATCTTCCTGGTATCATTGAGGGGGCAGCCGAAGGTAAAGGGCTGGGACATCGATTCCTTCGACATATAGAAAGAAACTCAATCTTATTATTTCTAATACCTGCTGATAGTAAAAATCATAAAGAAGAGTTTGCTATTTTGAGAAATGAGCTTGAAAATTATAACCCTGAGATGTTGCAAAAAGATTTTGTAATTGCGGTGAGTAAATCCGACATGCTCGATGAAGAATTACGTGAAGCTATTATCAAAGAACTGCCTAATAAAATTCCCCATATATTCATTTCATCCCAAACGGGAGAAGGTCTTGTAGGCTTAAAAGATCTTTTGTGGAAGACTCTTAATGCATAGTATCACATCAATACCTCTTATTTAGTTTTCTTTTAACTGAAAGAAGCTACCTCCATAGTGAAAAACTCAATACCTTTCATAGTACATCATGAACCGCAAGATTATTTTTCTGATAAATCCTTTTTCGGGCACCCGAAGTAAATCCTCACTGCGTAAAAAGATTGAACAAAAAATGAAGGGCAGGGATTTGTTTTATAAAATTGCCGAAACTTCAGCAACAGGAAACTACGATCATCTTAAAAATATAATTACATCCGAACAAATAACAGATATCATTATATGTGGTGGAGATGGTACTATTAATAAGGTAATTGGCGCTTTATATAAAGAACCTGTAACTTTTGGCATCATACCTATGGGCTCAGGAAATGGACTTGCATTTGGAGTAGGTATTCCTATTAATATTTCAAAATCGCTTGATCTTATTATTAAAGGTAAAAATGAATTAATAGACGCATTTAGCGTTAATGGAAAATTCAGTTGTATGTTGTCAGGACTAGGTTTTGATGCATTGATAGCACATAGTTTCGCCGGCAAATCAGTCAGAGGCCTTTTATCTTATATTATTCAAACTGCATATCATTTTTTTTCTTGCAAACCTTATCCATTTATTATTACATCTGGAAAAATAAGAATCCATACTGAAGCTTTTTTTATCAGTATAGCAAACAGTAATCAATTTGGAAATAAAGTTACAATTGCTCCTAAGGCCAGTTTAAAAGATGGTCTATTAGATATTGTAATTGTGAATAAGATGAATAAACTAAAAATGGCATGGGCGATATTTTGGCAAATTACAGCCGGAAAAATTAATACAGAAACACAGGCTGCAGAAAATAGAGATGTGTATTACTTACAAGTAGACCATTTGAATATAAAAAATCCCCTTGAAGCTCCTTTACATATAGACGGTGAGCCAGAAGAAACAGATCATGAAATAGAAATTTCAGTAATTCCAAGGGCTATCAGTCTTATTGTACCTTAATGCTTAAGTAACTGATAAATTTTATTGATAGCTACACTATTTTCCGGAATACTATAGGCACGTATTACATCATTTTTTTCACGGGTTGTTAAATGAAAACTTAATCGAGCAGTTTTATCAGCATCCTCTGGCTTATACATAATAATCACGCGTTGAATAGTACTATCATTATCTGATCGGTAATAATTATAATTGTCTGCTTGGGAGTAATCTTGTAGTTTAAACCAATTATGTTCGAGTATAGTAGCGGGTCCTAATATCATATCAGTAACAGACTTAGATACAAAAGGCTGTTCCCAATTATCTGTTACCTTATCACGAAATTGTAAAATCACTACTCCGCCAGTGTTTTCTTTTATCCAATCTTTAAACTGATCTATAAATCTAAGCGTTGTTTCCTGGCCATAATTATCTCTAATACCTGCATCTACTACATCCAAAATAGGATTGCTTGGAAGCCAAACACTAGGCAACACATAGGGAAAGGTTGCATTCATGCGCAATGCAGTAAGAATGCGCAAATTTCCAGGATCTACATTGCGAAAAAAGGAAGAAAAATCTATAGCATCAGGACTAAAATTTATATCGTTATCAAAAGTTGATGGTTTCATCATAAAACTAACCGGTAGTGAACTGATAATAAGTTTTCTTCCATCACTTTTTACAACAGGAGTGAAAAAAATGAGAGGTATACGAGCGGAGGCCTCATCTTTGGCGATGTCTTTTAACTGAATATTAAGCATACCCTTTGTATTCCGCGAGAGTTTTTGTTCAAAGGCATAGCCTCTATCTTTTAAATAATCGTTCCCTGAAATAGAAAACTTTTGTACAGGAGCAAATATATCGCGGGCTATCATAGAACTGAATACAGGATTTAGTAAATCTTCAGAAATATTATCAGTATATGTAGAAGAATACAATTTAATACTGGAATCAGAAAGATGGCGACGGTAAATCTCTCGGTAGTATGTAGCAGCAAGCATTCCACCACTGGCACCACTTATAAGAAATGTCTTTTTCATTAAAGCGCCCGAAGTAGAGGAGTCAAGTTGCTGTAAGGCATTCATTACAAAGGCAGCGCTTCGCAACCCACCGCCGCTTACATCAATAAATACCATTACAGGTTTATCTTCTGATTGCTTTTGCTTCCATTGATTTAAAACCCCAATCATATTGTCTTTATCAGCACTAATTTGCTGAGGGGTAGAAATAGCAAGAAGGGATTTTTTATTATACGGAGTGCGATTATTATCTTTTGAATAATTAAGCCCGTAGGCTTTATTCCTTGGATCAACGATTTCTTTTTCGAGTAAAATATTTAAAGTAATAATCATTAATATTATTGCTGGCAAACTCCAACTTTGTAAAAAATAAGTTAGGGCGCCGATTACAGCTGTCATGATAGCCAGGAAAATAAAAAAACTGGCTGCTGCTGGTAATTCAAATAATGAATATTCCTGCATAAACCCTACAAATACGAGAAAAAGAAAAGACAATCCAACGCTAATAATAGCTGCAATATGGTGGCGCTTGAATACCATCTCAATAAACTCACGGGAATAGTGTTCTATATGACGTACATGTCTTAACCTTAAGCTTGTACCCAGATAAGAAACAACCTTCAGCCCATATTCATTACTTAGAAATTGATGGTTCAGATAGGTTTTTTGAAACATTTTCGAATCTGTAATGATTGGTGCTATGCTCCTTATTATTTTTCTATCTGCTGTAAAAAAGTAAGCAAAAGAAATGGAGGTTAAAATTAAAAAGCCAATCGCAATACCTGAAATAATAGATATAATTTTAACATCAGACATTAACTCTCTGTAATCATTAAACCTAAATAACTTATAAAAATAAAAGATAAGAAAAATAATAGGCAGCAGCGCATTATTTATACAATACTTTAGAAAAGGCTTATCGCTTGTTGCAAGAAAATGAAAACGTTTGCTATGTAAAATGAAAGTGGTGATATTCCAACTCATCACATAAATGCCAAGCGAAATCCCCGTAATAACTGAAGCTTTAATACTTACTTTTCCAAGATATTCTGGGGCAAGAAATAGAGCATCTGATCCAAAATTTTGTAATAAAGAACTGTTAATAATGTTAAAAAGAATAAACCAGAATAATAAAAGAATTTGGTATTTCCGAAAATGAAGAATAAATAACTGAATAGGAAAGGAATAATAAATATTTGTAACCTTTTGCTTCATTTCAATGATTCTAAAGTTAATAAATAAGAAGCAATAGTTTTGATGTTTTTATAAGAAGGAGCTAAATATCTATAGCACTTTTGATTCTTACTAAATAAAATAGGCTCATAAGGCAAATAATCACTAATATGGCCACAAACTGGTGAGCAACTCCAAACCATACAAGCCCGGAAGGACTTGCTGCATGTAACACTGTGGTTATTCCAAGAATTACCTGAGTAATAATCAATAGCAAAAAAGCAATACGAAGTTTTTTAAAAATATTATTATTGGAAATTTTTCGTGTTCTAAAGAAAAAAATAACAGTAAAAATAAATATGAAATAAGCAATGCTTCGATGAATAAGCTGTATAGTTAATTTATTATTAATAAGATTTTCTTTCCATGATGAATATTCAGTAATTGCAGCAGGAATAATTTCTCCATTAATCAGCGGCCAGGTAGGTGCAGTGGCTCCTGCTTTTAATCCAGCCATAAATCCTCCATAAACAAATTGACAAAAAATTAAAAAGAAAAGAAAATATAAAAATTTTCGCGTAGCAACATCATATACCTTTTCTTTAAAAGCAGGTAATAAACTCATCGCAAACCACCAGGTGAACGCTAGTAATATATTTGCAGCAATAAAATGAGTTGTAAGTTCAATGTGACCAACAAAATATTTTTCTGGAACCAAGCCACTTCGTACCATAATCCATCCTATAGCACCCTGTAGTGCGCCTAAGATAAAAAGCATAATTAAGGGTGATACCATTCCCTTGTCTAGTTTTTTTCTAAAAAGAAAATAAACAAAGCCAATAAGAAATACCATTCCCATTATCCTTGCCCAAAGTCTATGAAACCATTCCCAGAAAAAAATTAATTTGAAATCACTGAGTCCAAATGATTGATGAACATATCTGAACTGGTCGGTAGTTTGATATTTAATAAACTCTTCATGCCATTCAACATCATTGAGCGGAGGCAACATTCCTGTTATTGGTTTCCATTCTGTAATAGAAAGTCCAGATTCAGTTAATCGCGTAACGCCTCCAAGCATTATCTGAATTACAAGCATGGCCACTCCTATTAAAAGCCAGTTAGCTACTTGCCTTTGATTTCTTAAAATATTGGCTTGATTCATTGTGTAAAGGTAAATAACAGATCAATGTGAATAAAAACGATATGCTTAATAAGCTGATTTGGCAGATATTTGTCAGCTGATGTTACAGCCTTATTTATATAAAACCAAAAGTGAAGCAGGAGTGGATGAGGCGGGACGGGGCTGCTATGCAGGTCCTGTTTGCGCTGCCGCAGTAATATTACCCAAGGATTTTTACCACCCCCTACTTAATGACAGCAAGCAGCTCAGTGAAAAAGAAAGAGATTTATTAAGGCCCATCATCGAAAAAGAAAGTATTTCCTTTGGAGTGGCTATGGTAGATAACGATGAAATTGATATCATCAATATATTACAGGCTTCTTTCAAAGCCATGCACCTGGCCTTAGATCAACTTATAAAAGCTCCTGAGTTATTGCTGATTGATGGCAATCGATTTAAATCATACAAGGAGATAAAACACAAATGTATTATCAAAGGAGACGGTATTTATGCTTCAATTGCCGCAGCAAGTGTATTAGCAAAAACATATCGAGACGAATATATGTTACAGTTGCACAAGGAATTTTCTAATTATGGATGGAATAGGAATAAGGGATATGGTACTGCTGAACATCGTGAAGCAATTCAATTATCGGGCATTTGCAAATACCATAGAAAAAGTTTTAATATTCTGAATCCTAAACCCTGATTATTCTAGTAAAATTTTTATCAGTCTAAATTACCCATTCCTTGCCGAATGACTTCAGGTTCGGTAGTAGTACAATCTACCACAGTGGAAGGAATTATTCCTCCTATACCTCCGTCAATCACTATATCTACAAGATTGCCGAATTTTTCAAATATTATTTCTGGATTGCTATACTCCTCCACCATTTCGCCAGGAAGGCTAGTAGTAATAATGGGATTGCCTAGATCTTCCAGTAAAAATCGACATATATTATTATCTGGAACCCTAATGCCAATGGTTGCCTTTTTATGATGGAGAATTTTGGGTACTAACTTAGAGGCTGGTAAAATAAAGGTAAAGGGCCCCGGTAGGTGTTTCTTTAGCATACGAAAAGTGGTATTATCAATGCTTTTAGAAAAATCACTGAGATGGCTAAGATCTCTGCAAATGAAGGATAGTTGGGCTTTTTGAGGATGAATGCCCTTTATACGGCAGAGTTTTTCTATGGCATCAAAATTAAAAATATCGCAACCCAACCCATAAATAGTGTCTGTAGGATACACAACCACCCCACCCTTGCGAAGGCAATCCCCCACCTGTTTTATGAGACGCGGCTGAGGGTTATCGGGGTGAATAGATACAAGCATATTTCAAGTTAACACAAAATGCGTTTCAGATATCAAAAACAAAAATTTATCGCCTACATTTGCTGCGATAAAAATCAAACAACTTTTATGTCACTTATTTCAGTAGGCACTATGGCCTTCGATGCAATTGAAACTCCATTTGGAAAAACAGACAAAATTATTGGCGGTTCAGCAACTTATGTTGCTTATGCAGCAAGTAATTTTGTAAAATCTGTTCAACAGATATCTATTGTTGGATATGATTTTCCAAAAGAAGAAATGGATATGCTTTCGGCACGTGGAGTGCAAATGGAAGGTGTAGAAGTAGTAAAAGATAAAAAATCTTTTTTTTGGAAAGGGAAGTATCATCTAGATATGAATACTAGAGATACTCTAGTTACTGATCTAAATGTATTAGCAGATTTTAATCCCGTTGTTCCTGAATCTTATCAGGATACTGAATTTCTTATGCTGGGTAATCTTATGCCGAAACTTCAGTTAAGCGTAATTAATCAGTTTAAAAAAAGGCCTAAGCTGATTGTAATGGATACCATGAATTTCTGGATGGATATTGCAATGAGTGATTTGGAAGAGGTGTTGAAAAAAGTTGATGTGTTGCTAGTAAATGATGGAGAAGCCCGACAGCTAAGTGCAGAATTCTCTCTTGTAAAAGCGGCTCGCAAGATAATGGCAATGGGGCCACGTTTCCTTATTATCAAAAAGGGAGAACATGGCGCTTTATTATTTCATGAAAATCAAGTTTTTTATGCCCCCGCACTCCCGCTAGAGGATGTATTTGACCCAACAGGTGCAGGTGATACTTTTGCTGGAGGATTTATAGGACATCTTGCAAAAACAAAAGACATCAGTTTTGAAAATATGAAAACTGCCATTATTGTAGGAAGTGCCATGGCTAGTTTCTGTGTAGAAAAATTTGGTCCTGAAAGATTGAAAGAAATTAACCAAGAAGATATTCGTAAACGCATTGATCAATTTGTACAATTAGTTAGCTTTGATATTGATCTTGTATAATCAATATTTATAAGCCAAGGCCGTAACATTTTTATATGCTTTCTTTTTCCCTGAAATATTAAACACCTCAGTTAGTACAATATATATTCCTGAAGGAAGCCTTCTTCCTTTTTCATCAAGTCCATCCCATCTGAAATTTCCAGTGATTCCAGCCAAAGTACTTTGCTGCAAATATTTCACTACGCGACCTTCGGCATCGTAAATAATAATATTCATAACATTTCCTTGTTCGGGAAAGTGATAATTTAAGGTAATAAAATCATCATACCCATCATTGTCGGGACTAAAGAGATTAAGATCAAGCGAAACTTCTCCTAAAAACAAATCACTACTCTTCATTTGAGAGTTTTTAAAAGTAGGTGTTCCATAGCCTATATCAGAAGCGGCGCTATGCCAGTTTGAAGCCAAGTTAGAAGAAGCATCAGAAGAAATTCTTTCAAGAGCTACCCCTTCTGGATCAGTAATAAGAGCAAATTGCCAATCTCTATTATAGGACACCTCATCTATTTTTATACCAAAACTATTTAGTAAAACAACATCCCCTGCATCATCTGGATAGCTAGGTAAAGTAGCTACCTCTATAATAGAACCTGGAACTGCAACCATATAGTCTCTAATAATAGATAATTTATCTTCTGTGATTACAAAAAAATTACCAGGGAAAAATGAAATGTTGTCTTCGGTAATATGAATAATATCATTTAAGGTGCCGATGCTGCTTTTATTGGCAATATAAAGATCTTTTAGATTAATAATTTTATTACTTCGGTTATAAAGTTCAATATAATCACTCCCTCCTGTTTTGGGATTGAATAATATTTCATTGATAATTATATCGATACTATCAGGATAAGTTGTCAATCCAAAATTGACTTTATTAATATCAGAAATAATATTATCAGAACAATCGGTAACATTTGATACTATAATAGAATAAATACAATTATTGGATAAGGATGTTGTTTTAATCAATACGCTTTCAAAAAGTGGACCTAAAGGTGTAACAATATTTGGATGATTAATTCCATGGTCTATTTCGTAATTTAAAACATTAA